>Ga0209826_1000004_pt1 | contig 159751 bp, 122 predicted proteins | sample GOMGulsemesocosm_5_FD_184637 | JGI IMG/M metagenome (GOLD analysis project Ga0209826, IMG submission 184637) | Methane-oxidizing microbial communities from mesocosms in the Gulf of Mexico - GOM15C Gulf of Mexico (SPAdes) (version 2) | ecosystem: Environmental > Aquatic > Marine > Cold seeps...
AACATGGCCCTGGGCGGCATCACCCCCAAACAGAAGTTGGCTCTCGTGGCCTGACCTCTACTTCTGGCGAGCACTAAAAATGGGGGGATTACCAGGTGGCCAAATGCTCACGGACGGACAAGACAGGGAATAACTTGGCTGAATTTCCACTCTTGGTGTAAACGGGTTTGCGAAGAGTCTGACCGTGAGGACGAGTATCGCGACCTTTGGAAAGGCGGCGAAGGTCGGGAATCTCACGTTCTAAGCGTGCAACTTCCTGCGCTTGTCGCAAGCTGTATAGATAAAGATGAAGAAGAGGTTATAGAACGATACGACGCCGTGCTCGTAGATGAAGGGCAGGATTTTCTTCCTGCTTGGTGGAATGTATTGAGGAAAGTTTGTCGTACGGGAGGAGAAATGCTACTCGTCGCTGATGCGACGCAGGACATTTATGGAACTGCTCGTTCATGGACGGATGAGGCTATGACGGGCGCAGGATTTCCTGGCGGCAGGTGGGCTGAACTTCAGACGTGTTATCGGCTTCCACCCACGGCAATGGCACTCGCACGAAATTTTGCGGATCAGTATTTGCCCAGCGATACAGTCGATTTACCAAACGGCCCTCAGGGCGAACTTGATCTTTATCCATGCCAATTGCGGTGGGTACAAGTATTTGACGGGGATGATGTGCAAGTATGCGCAGAAGAAATTCTAAAAATGGCCCCGAAAGCTAAGAATGATATTTTGGCAATCACGGATATTACATTCTTGACGGGAACCCAAATGATGGGGTCAGCCGTGGTGAATACTCTTGAATCAAAAGGAGTTAATGCAGTCCATACATACAGCCCCGATAAAAAAGAGTCGCGCAGGAAGAAGATGGGGTTCTATATGGGCGATGCCAGAGTCAAGGCAACAACGCTACATAGTTTCAAAGGCTGGGAGTCCCGCGCAATTGTTCTTTTCGTGGGGGAGAAGATTGACAATCAAGCTTGCGCGTTGATTTATGCGGGGCTAACTCGGCTGAAACGTCATGAAAAAGGCAGTTATCTAACAGTTGTTTCGCGCGCAAGCGCCCTTGCTGAATTTGGAAGGTCATGGCCGAACTATGAAGAAAAGTAGCGTATGCGAGTTGCGGTCTAACAAGTCATTCAAGCCGACGCCGCTTCGCGGCGCGGCTTAATTCAGGCGTTGAGGCTGTAGAAAAACCCCTGATTTGGTAGTCTGGCGTCAGATCAGCAAGGAATGTTGCATGCCACGCTTCAAGCCGTACGACTACAGCCAGCACAGCATGGTGGTGATCAACTACCAGGAGCAGCTTCAGCCCGGCACGTTCGAGTACGCTGTTCATTATCTGATTGAACACAAGCTGGACCTCTCGGTCTTTCATCCGCGTTACAGTAACGACGCCACTGGCCGGTTAGCCTATGACCCGGCCATCTTGCTGAAGATTATTCTGTTCGCCTATTCCAAAGGCATTACCTCTAGCCGCCAGATCCAGTGGTGCTGCGAGACCAACATTCTGTTCAAGGCGCTGTCCTTCGATACGGTCCCGCATTTCACTACCCTGGCCAGCTTTGTCAGCGAGAACGCCACAGCTATCGAAGCGGTATTCGAACAGGTGTTGCTGGTGTGTCATCAGCAGGGTTTGCTGGGTAACGAGCTGTTTGCTATCGACGGTTGCAAGATGTCCTCCAATGCCGCTAAGGAGTGGTCGGGCACCTTCAAGGAGCTCAAGGCCAAGCGCGGCAAACTGCGCAAGCTGATTCGTCACCATCTGAACGAACACCGCCAGCATGATGTGGCGGAGACAGAGGTCGAGATGGAGCGAGCCATCCGCCACGGCAAGATGATCCTCTCGCTGGATCAAGCGATGGAAAAGGTAGATCGGTTTTTAAAGACCCAGAGTCCAAGGATGGGCCAGGGTAAGCGTCGCAAGGAAGTGAAGAGCAATGTCACGGATAACGACAGCGCCAAGATGACCACCAGCAAGGGCACGCTGCAAGGCTACAACGGCGTCGCCATGGTGGATCGCAAGCACCAGATCTGAACCGCCCCGGGTTTCGCGGAGGCTGCTTTGTTTGAGTCAGGCAGCAACCGATATGGTTGCCTGACTCTGTTTATATAGTGCCTCAAACTCGGCCGGTGGCCTATTTCCAATTGGCTCCAGCAGGCGCTGATGGTTGAACCAGGTCACCCACTTCAGCGTTTCCCACTCCAGACTGTCTACGCTTTTCCACGGCCCTCGCTTATGGATCAGTTCGGTCTTGTAGAGGCCGTTGATGGTCTCTGCCAGTGCGTTGTCGTAGCTGTCACCGGTATTGCCAACCGAGGGTTCGATGCCAGCTTCGCCCAGCCGCTGGCTGTAGCGAATCGACAGATATTGCGAGCCCCTATCGCTATGATGAACCAGCCGGTGGGGCTCAGGCCGACGAGTGTGAAGCGCCTGTTCCAGAGCATCCAGAACAAACTCTGTGCGCATGTGTCGGCTGACACGCCAGCCTACGATAAACCGTGAGTAGACATCGACGATGAACGCCACATAAGCAAATCCCTGCCAGGTTGAAACGAATGTGAAATCGGCGACCCAGAGCTGATTGGGACGTTTGCGTATTCCGGTGAACGTGACCGGTCATTCCGGGGATCGTGACCGATTTGCACACGGCCTTCACGCTGGAACGGGTTTTGTACTCTGAGCGGTCACGATGGGTCAATCGATACGGTGTTTTGAGCGTTAGCTTTTCTCAGTGATTCCCCCTTCAGATTGAGCCGGTGGGCACCGTGCAGGAGCCGGTCCAGGATGGCGTCGGCCAGCGTGGCGGAGCCGATGTAGTCGTGCCAGTGCTCGGTGGGTAGCTGGCTGGCAATGAGCGTTGAGCCACGTCCGTGACGGTCCTCGATCACCTCCATCAGATCCTGTCGTTGCTGGGCATTGACCTTCTGCATGCCCCAGTCGTCCAGGATCAGCAGATCGGTTTTCAACAGCTGCGTCATCAGGCGGGCGTAGCTGCCATCGCCGTGGGCGATCCGTATTTGTTCGAACAGCCGTGGCACCCGCAGGTAGCGCACGGACAGGCCCTGGCGGCAGGCTTGGTTGCCCAGGGCGCAGGCCAACCAGGTCTTGCCGCAGCCGGTGGGGCCGGTGATGCACAGGTTCAGGGACTGGCCGACCCAGTCGCAGCTGGCCAGACCTGCCATCCGCGAGCGCTCCAGCCCTCGCGGGTGGCGGTAGTCGATGTCTTCGATGCAGGCCGGCACGCGCAAGCGGGCAGCCTTGAGCAGGCGGTCCAGCCGGCGGTTTTCACGGTGCAGTACTTCCCGGTCCACCAGCAGGGCCAGGCGTTCTTCGAATGCCAGATCGTGGGTTTCGGGCTGTGCCCGTTGTTGTTCCAGGGCGTCGCACATGCCCGTCAGCTTGAGTTGGCGCAGGGTGTTGAGTGTAGTGTGAGTCAACATAGGTTTCTCCGGGATCAGTGGTAGTAATGCGGGCCGCGAACGTTGGTGTGCGCCGGCAGCTCGGTCAGGTCACGCTCATCCTCGGCCAGTGGCAGGGGGAACTGATCTAAACCCTGTTTCAGGATCGAGGTGATGCTCTGGTAGCTGGCCGAGTTGATGGACAGCGCCCGGACGCACGCCTGCTCAAGGCGTTCACGGCTGTAGCGCCGGCTGAGGTTCAGTAACCCCAGGCAGGCACGGTAGCCATGCTCTGGATGAGGGCGGTCCTTGAGCTGGCCCTGCACCACCTCCAAGGTGGCGGGACCGATGTCCTTGGCCCAGTTGAGGAAGCGGCCCGGTGACCACTCCTTGTGGGCCTGATGCGCCTTGGGCATGTGTTCGGTCAGGGTCACGAAGCGGCTTTTGCCGTGGCGGGGATGTAACGCCACCCGCTGCCCCTTGTGCATGACCTCCAGGGCGGTATCCGTTACCCGTACGTCCAGCACCAGCCCCACCAACGCGTGGGGCACGCTGTACAGCCGCTTATCGATCTCGATGTGGTAGTCGATGCCCGGCCGGGCCTTGCGCCATTCGGCGTAGGTATAGGGCGCTGCTGGCATCGGTCGCAGCGCCGGTCGGTCAAGTGCGTCGTACAGGCTTTGGCGGCTCTCGGTTTGCCCTTGGAACGGGCGCTGGTTCAGGGCTGGTAGCAACGCGGCAATGGCGGTATTCAGTTCGGCCAGGGAGAAGAACATCTGGTGGCGTAAACGGGCTAGGATCCAGCGCTCGACCAACAGCACCGACGTCTCGGCCTTCGCCTTGTCTTTGGGCTTGTAGGGCCGTGCGGGCAACACCGCTGTCTGGTAATGGCAGGCCAGCTCAGCATAGGTCTCGTTGATCGTCGGGCTGTAGCGGTCCGCTTTGCTCACCGCAGCCTTGAGGTTGTCCGGAACCAGCAGTTCCGGTACCCCGCCGAAGAAGGTGAACATCCTCTGGTGGGAGGCGATCCAGTCTGGAAGGCTCTGGCTCCAGGTGGCCTCGGCGAAGGTGTAACTGGAGGCGCCCAGCACTGATACAAAGACCTGGGCCTTGCGCACCTCACCGGTAGAGCGGTCCACCACCGGCACAGTGGGACCACAGTAATCGATAAAGATCTTCTCGCCAGCCCGATGGACCTGACGCATGCTGCGGCGCTGCCGGCCACGCCAGAGTCGGTAGTGGTGGCAGTACTGGCTGTAGCGGTAGGCCTTGTCGCCGTGGCGTTCCACGTACTCGGCCCAGAGCAGTTGCAGGGTGACGCCTTTGGTCTTGAGCTCCTGATGGACCTGGAAGTAATCGGGCTCGGCAAAGCGTGACGGTGGCGTCTTGGCCGGGAACAGCAGCGCGTGCAGCCGAACCTCGTCCAGGTCCTTCGGCAGTGGCCAGGTAACACCCTGGACCTGGGCCAGGCTGACGTACTTGCCGACCACGCCCTTGGAAAGTCCGCAGGCACGAGCAATGCGCTCGTGACTAAGACCGGCTTCGTATTTGAGGCGCAAGACCTCGGTGATCTGTCGCATGGAAATCCTCGCAGCCGGCATCCGCTCTTCCTCGTGGAAAAAGGAAGCGGTATGCGCGATTAAGTTGAAGAATTCCAGTGTGTTGGCAGTGATTCCGGGGGAACGTGACCGATGATTCCGGCATCGTGACCGGCGATTCCGGGAAATCACCCAAATCGGTCACGATAAAACGGAATAAGCGGTCACGATAGCCCGGAACAGGCGGTCACGTTCAAACGGAATGGGCGGTCACGATGGGCCGGAATATGCAGCCTTCGAGTCGATAGTCACTGAGCACCACGTCCACACCTGCTGTACCGAGTTCGGCCAGCGCCTCATCGGCGCTGGAAAACGCCCAGACCACACAGCCCCAGCTCGACAGCAGCGACTGCATCGCCTCCCGGCTGACCCGGTCATTCTCAATCAGTGCCACCTGCCCATGCAGATTGGGCACAACAGCCTGCATGGGCTCCTCGGGCTGAGCCTGCCACTCGCCGACGGGCACCTCGACCCAGAAGCAGGCACCCTCCCCTGGGCGCGAATTCACCCCGGAGGGGTACTGCAGCAGGTGCAAGATCTGACGACATATACTGAGCCCAAGGCCAACGCCCTTGTCGAGCGTTCGAGCCGGGTTGCGCAACTGGGTGAACTCCTCGAAGATCCGCTCCTGGTCGGCCTCCTCCAGGCCGCAGCCGTTATCGATTACCGCGATCCGCAGATGATCCTCATTGCGGCTCACCTCAACGCGTACCACTGAGGCATCGGCATGCAGCAGCGCATTGTTCAGATAGTTGCGCAGCAGCCGCTCAAGCAGCAACGTGTCACTGCGCACCGCGAGATAAGGTGCACAGTGCAACTCGAGTTGAATTCCCCGCCGCAGGGCAACACTGTCCAGACTGGCAATCAGCCGCTGCAGCCAGGGCGCCAGGTTGAAGGAGCGTATCTGGGGGCGCACCATACCGACACTCAGCCGCGAGATGTCCAGCAGCGAGTTGAGCATGGCCTGCAGCAACTGGGTCGAGTCGCTCAGGCGCCCGACCGTGCGCTGTGCCTCGCCATTAAGCGGCTGCTCCTGCAAATGCTGAATGAACAGAAGCATGGCATGCAGCGGCTGACGCAGGTCATGGCTGGCGGTCGCCAGAAAGTGCGTTTTGCTCTGACTCTCGCGTTCGGCGCGGCGGCGGGCGGCTTCCAGCAACTGCTCGTTGAGATAGGCACGACGCTGCATATACTCGTAAAGATAGGTGCCGAGCGAGCCCATGACCGCGAAATTGGACAGGAAAATGCCATCGGAAATCAGCATCCTTGCCGGCGCACTCATCATCATCTCGGCAAACAGATAACTCAGCACGATAGTCCAGGAACCCAGCACGGCATGCCGCATCGGCAGGGCCAGCAGAAACATCCCGGACAGCAGAACCAGATACAGGCCGTCGTGGGTGACCCGAATGGAAACCTCAGCGGCACGGGCCATGGTAATCACCATGGCCACCATGATACCGACACAGATGTACCCCACCGTCGCCATCGCAAAGGCATAGCGAGGAGGCACCCTTCCGGGTCGGTTGGAATACCAGATGGCAAAACAGATCACGCCCAGGCCAACAGCGCGAATACTCAGCGTGTACGTTGCAAGCTCCGGGGGCAGATAGACGTAATCCAGCCACATGAAAAGCAACATGAACACGATGGACGAGGTCGCCACGACCACGACCCGACTCGCCATCTTGGCATGCAGATAATGCTGAAATGCGTCTTCAATCGTCTTGCTGAAGCGCAGCCGCCTCAAGCCCCGCTGCTCGGCCAGAAAGGCCGGCTCATCAATCGGAGCAGAACTGCTCCGGGAGGTCGATTCCTGCATGGTTCAAAGCCCATTGTTGTTATGAATACAGCCGTTATGACGACCCGTTATATGCGACGAGCCGCAGCATTCAAAATAATTTAAAAACAACGTATTACCGGAAAAAACTGCCGCTATGCTTTAAAACATGACGGTAACCTACAGGACGTAAACCGATGTCCGCCATTGCAGCACCGCATACACATGAGCAGCCCGCACAGGGTGCAGCCTTCAACCTCTTTCAACTCGGTGATACGGCCACTCTGCAGCAAAACATCCTGCAGCCAACCCTCGACTACCTCGGCATCAGCTGCCAGCACACCGGCCAGCTGCTGCTGGGCACCCTGCTCTGCACTGCTCGCCTGCCCGAGGCCAAGCGCGTCGAGCTGGCTATCGGCCCCTATGGTATCAGCCCCCGACTGCACACCCGCCTGTGGGACGAGTATCTGGCCCGGCAACCCGATCTGGCCAGCCGCATCAGAGGCCTCGCCAGCCAGCACTGCTTTCTGCGCGACCCGCATGCGGAGCTCGGCTACAACCTGGCTTACGCCACCGCGATAGCCTGGCTGGTGTACCAGCATCAGCAGCTGCGACTGCCCGAGCGCTGCGACCCCGCTAGCCTAGCGCGAATCTGGGAGACCTCCTACCCCCATCGGGGTGGGCAGGCGAGCGACTTCCTGCAGGCCTGGCAGCAGGCATTTCGACAGCGTTGCAAAGCGCGAAACTGAGCCATCTATAGCGCACTATCAACCAGGCCGGGGTCAGCTTGACCGCGGCCTGTACACAGGGGCATTGTGCCGGACACGGTCGTCTGCGGACGACACCGGCATCCACCTGGTCAAAGGAAAACAACAATGCCCCAGACAGCAAACGTCAATCGCCAGATCCTTCTTGCCTCCCGCCCAGTCGGCGCACCAACGGCGGCCAACTTCCACATGGTTGAATCCCCAGTGCCCACGCCTGGCCCGGGGCAGATGCTGCTGCGCAACCGCTGGATGTCGCTTGACCCCTACATGCGCGGGCGCATGAGCGACGCCAAGTCCTACGCCGACCCGGTGCCGGTTGGCGGCGTGATGACCTGCGGCACGGTCAGCGAGGTCATCGCCTCGGAACTCGACGGTTATAAGGTCGGCGATCTGGTCATGTGCTTTGCCTCCGGCTGGCAGGACTACACCCTGTCCGACGGCAGCATGGTGTTCCGCCTTGATCCGAACATGGCTGAACCGTCGCTGGCACTCGGCGTGCTGGGCATGCCCGGTTTTACCGGCTACATGGGCCTGACCGACATCGGCCAGCCCAAGCCGGGTGAAACCGTCGTAGTTGGCGCGGCCACCGGCCCGGTCGGCACCGTGGTCGGCCAGGTTGCCAAGCTGATGGGCTGCCGAGCAGTTGGCGTAGCCGGTGGCGCGGAGAAGTGTGACTACGCAGTGAAGGAGCTGGGCTTTGACGCCTGCATCGACCACAAGGACCCGGCGCTGGCCGAGAAGCTGGCGGCCGCCTGCCCGGATGGTATCGATGTGTACTTCGAGAACGTTGGAGGCAAGGTGTTTGACGCCGTCATGCCGCTGCTCAACGCCCACGCGCGCATCCCGCTGTGCGGTCTGATCGCCCAGTACAACATGACCTCGCTGCCGGACGGCCCGGACCGCATGCCGCAACTGATGCGCCTGATGCTGAGCCAGCGTATCCGCATGCAGGGTTTCATCATTTTCGACAACTACGGCCATTGCTACCCGGACTTCCTCAAGGCGATGACGCCCTGGGTGGCCGAAGGCAAGGTGCGGGTCAAGGAAGATCGCGTAGACGGTCTGGAGAACGCGCCGGAGGCCTTCATGGGCCTGCTCGAAGGCAAGAACTTCGGCAAGCTGGTGGTCAAGATCGCCGACTGATCAGCCCCTCTGCCCGTCTCAGGACGGGCAGACTTCCCGTTCGGCCGTGTTGAGTTCCTCTAGATAAGCGGCCAGTCGTGCCTGCTGGTCCGCACTGAGGTGCAAGCCCAGTTTGCTGCGCCGCCAGAGCAGCGTTTCGGCATCCCGCGCCCACTCGTGTTCACGCAGGTATTTCACCTCGCGCTCGGTCAACCCGGCGCCAAAGTCCTCGCCCATGTCCGGCGCACAGCGCATGCCACGCAGGAACACCCGGCACAGGGTGCCGTAACTGCGCACGTAACGCGCAATCTGCTCCTCCGCCAGCCAGCGAAACTCGGCACGCAACTGCGCATGCAGGCTGGCCTGCGACTCGAAGTCACCACCAATCAGCGCATGCTCGGCTGTCCAGGCCTGGCCGGCCTCCGGAAACCAGCGGGCCAGCTGATCCATTGCATTCTCGGCCAACCGCCGATAGGTCGTCAGCTTGCCACCAAAAACAGCGAGCAGCGGCGCCTGGCCGATCTCGCCGTCCAATGTCAGGCTGTAGTCGCGACTGACTTCCGAGGGTTTCGCGGTGTCGGTGCTGATCAGCGGCCGGACCCCGGCAAAGCTATGCACCACATCCTCGGCACGCAACTGACGCTTGAAGTGGGCATTGACCACGCTGATCAGGTAGTCGACCTCAGACGCATCCGGCTCGACCACCGATGGATCACCCTGAAAGTCGACGTCGGTGGTGCCGATTAGCGAAAACTGCCCTTCGTAGGGCAGCACAAACACGATGCGCTTGTCTTCGTTCTGCAGGATGTAGGCTTCCTTGCCGCGGTGAATCTGCGGCACTACGATATGGCTGCCCTTGACCAGCCGCACGCCGTGCGGCGAACGCTGGTCAACCACCCGCTCCATGACCCGCGCCGCCCAGGGCCCGGAGGCATTGACCAGCGCCCGTGCGGTCACCCGTTCAAGCTTTTCGTCAGGGCCCAGCAAGTCGATTTCCCAGAGATCGTTACGACGCCTCGCCGACTCGCAGCGAGTATGCAGCCGGATGTCAGCGCCCAGGCTGGCCGCCTGCACCGCATTCAACGCAACCAGGCGCGAATCATCTGCCCAGCAGTCGGAATATTCGAACGCGTGACTGATCACCGGATTGAGAATGCCCTGCCCGTTCAGCTCCAGCGCTTTGGAGCGCGGCAGAGTGATCCCCCGATGCAGATGGTCGTAGAGAAACAACCCCGCACGCAGCATCCAGCGCGGACGCAAATGGGGTCGGTGCGGCAGCACAAAGCGCAGCGGCCAGATCAGGTGCGGTGCCTTGGCCATCAGCACCTCGCGCTCGCCCAGCGCCTCACGCACCAAACGAAAATCAAACTGTTCGAGGTAGCGCAGCCCCCCGTGCACCAGCTTGCTGCTGGCCGACGAGGTATGGGCGGCAAGGTCGTGCTGCTCACACAACAGCACCGAAAGCCCCCTGCCTGCCGCATCCACCGCGATGCCACTGCCATTGATACCGCCACCAATGACGACCAGATCCACTAGTTTGGAGGATCTTGTTTGCGCAGCTTGGCGCTCATCCGGATGGGGTGGCAGCATGGGGGCTCCTTTGTTATTCGTTTTTAACCGCACGCAACAGTGTGCAACGAGGACTGTGTCAGCGACAAGACACCCGCTGTGACGGTGCACTCAGTATGCACCCGCCCCTTGGCCGTTTCCCGCGCGCGGTTTACCCTTGGGAAGCACTGTTTTCTCAAAGTACCGCGGACGCGACATGACTCCTGCCACCAAACTGCTCGACAAGGCCAAGGTTGCCTATCAGTTACATCGCTACACCCACGATCCTCAGGCAGAGTCTTACGGCACCGAAGCCGCCGACAAGCTAGGGCTGGAGCACGGGCGCGTATTCAAGACCCTGCTGGCCGCCACCGAAACCGGCGAACTGCTGGTCGCCGTAGTGCCGGTCTCCGAAAAACTGAACCTCAAGGCGCTCGCCACTGCCGCCGGGGCCAAGAAAACCGCGATGGCGGATCCCGCCGCCGCCCAGCGCAGCACCGGCTATCTGGTCGGCGGCATCAGTCCGCTCGGGCAGAAAAAACGCCTGCGCACCTTTATCGACGCCAGCGCTGCCAACTGGCCCAGCATGTACATCAGTGGCGGCCGCCGTGGGCTCGAAATCGAACTTGCGGCAGCCGATTTGCAACAACAGACCAGCGCCCTGCTCTGCGAGCTGTGCCGCGACTGACCACTTCCAGACAAAACCAATAACAGGACACCTCCATGGCTAAGCCGATCCTCGCCATCGACCAGGGCACCACCAGCAGCCGCGCCATTTTGTTCAGCGCAAGCGGCCGCCCAGAGCACGTTGCCCAGCAGGAATTCGCCCAGCACTTTCCGAACGACGGCTGGGTGGAACACGATGGCGAAGAGATCTGGAGTTCAACGCTCGCGGTCTGCCGCGAGGTGCTGGAAAAAGCCGGCATCAGCGCCAGCGAGGTAGCCGGGATCGGCATCACCAACCAGCGCGAAACCACCCTGGTGTGGGACGCCGCCAGCGGCGAGCTGCTCTATCGCGCCATTGTCTGGCAGGATCGCCGCACCGCCAGCTACTGTGCCGAACTCAAGGCCGCCGGCCATGAGGCGATGATCAGCGAGCGCACCGGATTGCTGATCGACCCCTACTTCTCCGCAACCAAGCTGCGCTGGATTCTGGACAATGTGCCGGGCGCACGCGCGCGCGCCGAGCGCAATGAGCTGCGTTTCGGCACCGTAGACTGCTTCCTGCTCTGGCGTCTGACCGGCGGCAAGGTCCACCGCACCGACGCCACCAACGCCTCGCGCACCATGCTGTTCAATATCCATACCCAGCAATGGGATGACGACCTGCTGCAATTGCTCGATATTCCGGCCAGCCTGCTGCCCGAGGTGATGGACAGCGCCGCCGACTTTGGCCAGACCGCGCCCGAGGTGCTCGGCGCCAGCATCCCGGTCTGCGGTATCGCCGGTGATCAGCAGGCCGCGCTGATCGGTCAGGCCTGCTTCGAGCCGGGCATGGTCAAGAGCACCTACGGCACCGGCTGCTTTATGGTGATGAACACCGGCAGCACGCCGATCCGCTCGCAAAACCGTCTGCTGACCACCGTCGGCTACCGGCTCAACGGCCAGACCAGCTATGCGCTGGAAGGCAGTATTTTCGTCGCCGGCGCCGCCATCCAGTGGCTACGCGACGGTCTCAAGCTGATCCAGCACGCGGGCGAAACCGAAGCCCTCGCCCGCCAGGCTGGTGAGCACACCGGTGTCTATCTGGTGCCCGCCTTTACCGGCCTGGGCGCGCCCTACTGGGACCCGACCGCACGCGGCGCGATCTTCGGCCTGACTCGCGATACCGGCATCGCCCAGATCGTCGCGGCTGGCCTGCAATCGGTCTGTTTCCAGACCCGCGACCTGCTCGAAGCCATGCAGGCCGATGGCGCACAGAGCACAGCCGCCCTGCGTGTGGACGGCGGAATGGTGATCAACAACTGGGTGGTACAGGAGCTGGCCAATATCCTGGGCGTCACCGTCGACCGCCCGCAGGTCACCGAAACCACGGCGCTCGGTGCGGCCTATCTGGCCGGCCTGCAGCTCGGCATATTCAAAGACCTCGACGATATCGCCAGCCACTGGGCCTGCGAGCGCACCTTCGCGCCCGAGATGGCGGAAACCCAGCGCGATGCCTTGTATGAAGGCTGGCTGGATGCGATTCGGCGGGTGCGGGAGTAATAACGCCGCATACCACGCCCCCCGCAACGATCGGCGCAAGGTACATCCGCTCGGGCACAGCATGCTGTGCCCCTACACAAAGATCGGCGTGACACACACCGCAGGGGCGCGGTACGCCGTGCCCGGGGTTAATTCAGACCCAATAGCCCACGCAGGGTCGACAGCTCTTCTGCCAGCACCGTCACCGGCCCAACCAGCGCACGGCGATCACGCTCACTGACCTTGTCGTAGGACTCAAAGCCGCTGCTGGCGTCGCCTTCGATCAGGTAGTAATGCGCCAGGGTGTTTTCAATCGCGGTGAAGTTTTCTTCGATTCGCGCTACAAACGCCGGATCTTCCTGCGCTGCCAGCGGCTTGACCAGCTCGAAGATTTTCTTCGAGCCATCCAGGTTGCCCTGGAAGTCCCACAGGTCGGTGTGACTGTAGCGATCCTCTTCACCGGAGACCTTGGTCGCGGCGACCTCTTCCATCAACGCGGCAGCGCCACCCACCACTTTCTCCGGCGGGAAGGTCAGGTTCTGCACACTCTGCTCCAGAGTCTCGACATCACTCATCAGGCGCTCGGCATAGTCGCCCAGGCCAGTGGTACTGTGCTCGTGAAACAGGCCATACTCCAGGCGGTGAAAACCGGTGAAGGTCGGGTCCTGCACGCCATGCTCGTAGTCGTCTTCACGGGCGTCGATGCTGGCATCCAGATCGGCAAACAGTTCGGCAATTGGTTCGATGCGCTCGTAGTAAACGCGGGTCGGTGCGTACAGCTGCTGGGCACGCTGCAGGTCGCCGACCTTGATGGCATCGGTGAACTCACGGGTATGGCTGCTGAACTGCTCCAGGTTGTCGAGCACATAAAGCTTGTAGTCGGTAATCGGGTTGACCAGATCCTGCGGTGCCACAGCGGCCTGTGCCTGCATGGCAACCAGCCCGAAGGCAGCAGCGGTAATGACGGTGCGAAGGTTAGACATTGTCCTGCTCCTGAATAGACGTGTGAAGGCCAATCACGAATGGCGCTGGCTGGCAGCCAGCATGCTGCTGCCGAGGTAGTCCCCGGCTTGTACGCCCGGCAGCGTGAAGAAGTAGCCGCCGCCAACGGGCTTGATGTATTCCTCCAGCGGTTCACCATCCAGGCGCTTCTGAACGGTAATGAACCCGGCCTCCAGGTCCGCCTGATAGGCGATGAACAGCAAGCCCATATCCAGCTGGCCGTTAGCTTCGACGCCGTTGGAGTAGTTGAACGGCCGGCGCAGAATCAGGTTGCGCTCACTGCCACGGGTGCGCGGGTTGGCCAGACGGATATGCGAGTCCAGTGGCGTCACCTTGCCGTCGGGGTCGTTGTCGTAGACCGGCAGATCATGCTCGATGCCGCCATGCATGGGCGCGCCGCTATCGCGACGACGACCAAAGATGGCTTCCTGCTCCTGCAGTGGCGTGCGGTCCCAGCGTTCGACGAAGTTGCGGATGATGCGCACGGCCTGATAGCTGCCGTTGCGTGCCCATTCGGGCTCCTGGTTACTGGCATCGACCCACACCACGTTCTGCATCAGGCCGCTGTTGTCTGCCGGCGGGTTGGCGGTGCCATCGCGGAAACCAAGGTAGTTGCGCGCACTCTCGGTCGAGCCGTCGGAGCGCGGCGCCATGACCGGCACCGTGCCTTCCTGTTTCCAGCGCAGCATCAGCATGCCGGGGGTGTTCTTGATGATGTCACGCAGGGCGTGAATGGTAGTGCCCTCGGTGTTGGCACAGAACTGCAGGGAAATATCACCGTGGCAGCGATCGGCATCCAGCGCATCGTTGGAGAACGCGACCATGCGCTGCAGGTGACGGGGTTTGACCGCGCCCAGCCCGAAGCGGTCATCAAACAGCGAGGCACCGACCGACAGCGTAATGGTCAGCCCGTCCGGGTCGATGCTGGGGCCGAGAATGCCGGAGTCCACCGGTGGGTAGCGCGGATCGCGCTGTTCGTAGGTGCCGCCCTGAGTCAGAAAGGCAATGCGCTCGGTCAGCGTGCGCAGCAAGCGCTCCAGACCTTGGCGATCAGCCACCAGCACATCAAAGCTGGCCAACATGCCAACCGCCGGGCGCGGGGTAACAATGCCCTGCTGCTGGACGCCATAAAACGGGTGGGATTGATGGGTAGCCGAGCTGGATGGCGCATCGGTCACCTCTGCGGCGCGCACCTGCTGGTCGGCCAGCGCGCCGCTGCTCAGTGCAGTAGCAGCGGCACCGATACCCGCTGCGCCCAGGCCCTGCAGGAAGCGGCGGCGATTAAGGCCGGAGAACGGGCAGCCCGGTGAAAGGTCATCACGATCACTCATACGTACTCTCGATCCTGAATATCAGTAAGCACCGGCCAGCAGCGCGTTGACGCTGGCCAATTGGTTCGCCAGCTGCTGGCTGGCCAGCAATAGGGTTTGGGTGTCAGCGGCAGGCACCTGCTCGGCCAGCGACGCATTGGCCGCCTGCAGGGCCTCAGACTCCTGCGGGTGCGACTGCCGGAGAACCGGAAGCAGCAGCGATACGACCTTGTCGATACCTGCCTGCAAGCCCTGCAGATCACTGCGCGCCCTGCTGCTGAGCTGATCGTTGTTCTGCTGCTGGTCATGCCAGGCCTGCAATACCCGGCCGGCGCCATTGGCCAGTTGGGAGGCCGGTACACCCTGGGCACTCAAACGTGAGCGCAGCGCGCCAACGTCGGCACTCAGCTGCTTGACGACCGGCAGCAATCCGTCGGTGGTCTGCTGTTCAAACAAGCCATAAGCCAGGCGTTCAAAGCCGCGAAAATCGGCATCCTGTTCGCGCTCTGCGAAGTACTCGGCGCGCGCATTCAGCCGTTGTTCCAGATCGCTGAACAGACCTACGGCGAGCGCCATGTGCTGATCGATTGCGCGTGCATCCAGCCAGGCTTGCTGCGCCGCGTCCAGGTTGTTATGAGCAATCTGCTGATGCAGGTTGCCGACCGCGCGCGCCAGCGCCCGCCCTTCCAGCGTCAGGTAGACGCGGTACTCAGCCAACGGACCGATCAGTGCGCGTGCGGACAGATCGGCGGCAACGGTCTGCCCGGCCACCGCAGTCACGGTCAGCGTCCCGCGCGGATTACTGAGCAGGCCACAGGTCATCTGGTATTCACCGGGCAGCAACGTGGCTGTCAGTTGCTGATGCAGGCCGGGAGCGATGTTCTCACGCTCCTCCAGTACCATCACGCCATCGAGAATTTCCCACTCGATCGCACGCTCACTCTCGTTGAACACGGTAAAGCGTTGAGCACCGGCAGGCACGGTAAGCGTGTTCGGTGAACAACCACTGGCGTCAATGGTGATCTGGTGAGTATCAGTCGTGTCGGTTGACGACTTCGAACCCAGCGACAAATAGAAAATACCCAGCGCGCCGAGCATCAGCACGGCAGCACCAGCCATGCCAGCCCGCAACGCAAGCGGCGACGGAGCAGAAGCAAAAGGATCAGACATCAGGACACTCGCAGGCAGTGTTGGACAGGTGTAAAACTCAACCACCAACCCGCGCTGCGGCAGGTCTAGCGAGCTGCGCAGTACCGGGTCGGAAGAAGAAAAACAGGGTGATCAGCAAGAAGCCGAGATAGGCGACGACTTCACTGACACTGGGCGCAGGCTGATAGCCGAAAATACCGGCAAACAGGCTGCCCAGCGGAGTGTCCAGCGGCAGCCATTCGCTCAGATCGAAGACATTGCGCTGGCCATAATTCCACAGGCCCGCCTCGTGCAATGCGCGCACCGCACCCGAGAACAACCCGGCCGCCACCAGCAGAATGAACAGGCCGGTTCCGCGGAAAAAGTGCTTCAGATTCAAGCGCAGGCTGCCACGATAGAACGCCCAGCCGGCCAGTATCGAGCACAGGACGCCAAGCAGCGCGCCCAGCGGTGCTCCGGTGCCCCGCCCCTGCTGGAACACCGCCAGCAGAAAGAACACCGACTCCAGCCCCTCGCGAGCGACCGCCAGAAAGACCATGCCGATCAACGCCCAGGTTTGCCCCTGGCCGGCCTGAAACGCCTGGTCCAGCGCGCCGGTCAGCTCAGTACGCAACCCCTGCGACGCGCGCCGCATCCAAAACACCATCCAGGTCAGCACACCAACGGCAATCAAACCGACAGCCGCTTCAAACATCTCCTGCTGACGCTGGGGAAACTCGGCGCTGACCAACTGCAGGGCCGCGCCACCGAGCAACGCCAATGTGACGGCGAGGAAAATACCGGTCCAGATGACCGGCATCCACGCGGCACGGCCGGTCTGACGGAGGTAGCTGGCAATGATGCCGACAATCAGCGCGGCCTCGAGGCCTTCGCGCAGCATGATCAGGAATGGAACAAGCATGACAATCAGTCGCAATTGAGAATGAATTTGAATACGACCAGATCATACATGTAACAAAATATGTAAAAAACCACTTCAGCGTATCCATATCGGAAACGCTGATTTTCATCTGAAGCATCAAGAAATAGCCCGCTATCAGCCGCAGAGGGCCGCCGAACGGGCAACAGCACGGGCCACGCTGGAGTGTGGTCTTTCAGCGCCGGGAAGTTCGGCTCCCGCTCGATAGGCAGACCTGTGCGCCAACGAATGGCCGAGTGGGAACTCGGCCTTTCCAGGCAGCATCCTGTCTTTCGATCAGCCGAGCAGGCCCGAGAATGGCAGAAACGCGACCAGATCACCGGGGCTGAAGGTGTGCCCGGCTGGCACCCGTAACAGGCCGCTGGCGCGACTGGCGCTGCTGAGCACACCGGAACTTTGATTGCCCGACAGCATTACGCGGCCGTCTTCGACATGCGCACGCAGGTACTCCTCACGACTGCCAGCGCGACTCCAGGCGAACCCGGCAGGCAAGGTATAGGCAGGTGCGGCCACCTCCGCTGCGCCAAGGCGGGTCAACAGATAGGGGCGTACCAGCAGCAAAAACGTGACCAGCGTCGCTGCCGGATTCCCGGGCAGACCGAGCACGGGCATACCTGCGTAGTGACCCAGCGTGAACGGCTTGCCCGGCTTGATCGCCAGCTTCCACAGATCGATCTCACCGGCCTCGCGCAACGCCTGACCGAGACAGTCCGCCTCGCCGACCGACACCCCGCCGGAAGTAATAATCACATCAACCTGCCTGGACAACTGCTGCAGGCGATCACAGGTCGAGGCAAGGTCATCCGGCAGAATACCGGCGTCGACCACAGTCTGCCCCATGCCCTGCAACAAGCCGATCAAGGTAAAGCGGTTGCTGTTGTAGATCTGTCCGGGGCTCAGCGGCTGCCCCGGCTCGACCAGCTCGTCACCGGTCGATACCACCGCTACCCGCAGCGGCGTGCGGACCCCGACCTGATCAATCCCTACCGAGGCAATTACCCCCAGATCCTGCGGTCTCAGCCGGATTCCGGCAGCCAGCAACGGCTGACCGGCAACGACGTCCTGCGCTTGGCGTCGGACGTTGTCGCCGGCAGCCACCGGCTCCAGCAGGCGCACTCGGCCATCCGTCAGCAGCTCGGTATTCTCCTGCATCTGCACGGCATTGGCGCCAGCAGGCAAGGGTGCACCGGTAAAGATGCGTGCACAGGTGCCAGGTTGCAGCGCCGCCGGAGCAACCCCGGCGGTGATGCGCTGACTGACCGGCAGGCCATCAGCCATCGCCTGCGCCAGATCAGCCTCGGCCAGCGCGTAACCGTCCATCGCACTGTTGTCCCAGGGCGGTACGTCGATGGCAGAACAGACCGGCTCGGCCAGAACCTGGCCGAGCGCATCGGTCAGCGACAACACCCGCACGGGCTGCTGCTGATGGGCGGCCGCGCTGGCGAGCAGCCGCTGCAGGGCCTCGGCAACCGGCATCAGGCTCATGCGCGGCGACCGTCCTGATCCGGATTGCCCAGATGCTGCACGAAGTTGCACGGGCGGGTACGACTGTCCAGCTGGGTTTCGAGAATCCGCGTCCAGGCCGTGCGGCAGGCATTGGACGAGCCCGGCATGCAGACCACCAGCGTGCGGTTGGCCAGCCCGGCCAGCGCGCGGGATTGCAGCGTGGACGTGCCAATGTCTTCATAGGAGACCTGACGGAACAACTCACCAAAGCCATCGACCTGCTTGTCCAGCAGCGGCGCGATGGCCTCCGGAGTGCTGTCACGGCCGGTGAAGCCGGTGCCACCGGTAATCAGCACGACCTCGACTGCCGGGTCGGCGATCCAGGCCGACACCAGTGCGCGCATCTGGTAACGGTCGTCGGGCAGCAGTTGGCGATCGGCCAGACGATGACCAGCGGCGGTCAGACTGTCCGCCAGCAGCTGGCCAGAGGTATCGGTTTCCAGGGTACGGGTGTCGCTGACGGTCAGCACGGCGATGCCAAGGGCGGCGAAGGGAGTATCGGGTGAGCAGCTCATGGATGGATTCCTTGCGTTCGGGTAATGCCGGACGGCAATCAGCAGGGGCGCTGCTTTCGTCCGCTACAGGCCCGGTGTTATAACACAGACCACACCAGCCAGAGCATTGAACATGTCAGCATCACCCCGTATCAGCGCCCTGCTGCTGGCCGGCGGCCAGGGCCGCCGCGTCGGCGGTGCAGACAAGGGCCTGCTCGCCTACCGCGGCGCCCCTGTCAGCGCCCATCTGAGCGCGCTGTTGCGCAGCGTGGCCGATGAGCTGCTGATCAGTTGCAATCGCAACGCCGACCAATACCGGCAATGGGCCGACCAACTGGTGACCGACAGCAGCACGGACTATCCTGGCCCGCTGGCCGGCATTCTGAGCGGCTTGCGCCAGGCGCGCGGCGAGCAGCTTTTAGTGCTGCCCTGTGATATGCCGTTGATCGACCAACCCTTGCTTGAACGCCTGATTAGCCAAGCCGATCCTGACCGTCCGGTGTTTTTTCGCACTGGTGAGCAGCCCCAGCCGCTGCCCTGCCTGATCCCGCGCGGGCTGCTGCCGGCGCTGGAATACGCCTGGCTGCAAGGGGAGCGCAGCCCGTTGCGCTGCTTGCGAACAATGGACGCGATCTGCCTCGATCTGGCCGCTGACGAACCGCGCCTGACCAGCGCCAACACCCCTACCCTGTGGCAGGCGTTGCAGTAACCCTGTGAAAAACAGTCGATTTTTTTTCGTTTGCCTCTTGTGCGATGACAAACTTTAGGTAAAATGCCGCCCACAACGGAGCGTAGCGCAGCCTGGTAGCGCGTCTCGTTCGGGACGAGAAGGTCGCTGGTTCGATTCCAGTCGCTCCGACCAACAGCAAAACCCCTGACTCATTGAGTCAGGGGTTTTTCTTTTTCTGCCATCTGAGGTCTGTTGCCGCTTCGCCTTGCCTGGCCGAAGAAGGGTCTCCGGCAGGCAGATGAACGCAACGGCGACAGCTCTAATCGAGCATCTCACGCAACACATGGTGCAGAATGCCGCCCGCCTTGAAGTAGGCGATCTCATTGACGGTGTCGATTCGGCAGAGCATCTCGAAGCTCACACTCTTACCATCATCACCGGTCGCCTCCACCGTCAGCCGCTGCCCCGGCTTGAGCTCATCGCTGATGCCGTTGATCTCGATCTGCTCGTGCCCGGTCAAACCCAGCTCGGCCACGCTCTGACCATCCACAAACTGCAGCGGCAACACCCCCATACCGACCAGGTTGGAACGGTGGATGCGCTCGAAGCTCTCGGCCAGCACGGCCTTCACACCGAGCAGATTGGTGCCCTTGGCCGCCCAATCCCGGCTTGAACCGGTGCCGTACTCCTTGCCGGCCAGCACCACCAGCGGCGTGCCATCCTGCTGATAGCGCATGGCTGCATCATAGATCGACATCCGCTCACCGGAAGGCACATGAATGGTCTCACCGCCCTCCTCGCCACCGAGCATCCGGTTGCGGATACGGATGTTGGCGAAGGTGCCGCGCATCATCACTTCGTGGTTACCGCGCCGCGAGCCGTAGGAGTTGAAGTCGGCCGGTTCCACGCCCAGCGATTGCAGATATTCACCTGCCGGCGAGCTTGCCTTGATGTTGCCGGCCGGCGAAATGTGGTCCGTGGTAATCGAATCGCCGAATACCGCCAGCACCCGCGCGCCGGTAACCGGCTGCAGGGGTTCCAGTGGCTCGTCGATGGCATCAAAGTACGGCGGATTTTTCACGTAGGTCGAGGCATCATCCCAGGCATAGGTCTTGCCCTCGCTGACGCTGATCGAGCCCCAGTGATCATCTCCGGTAAACACGTCGGCATAGCGGGTGCGGAACATCTCGTCCTCGACCAGCGCCACGGCCTCGGCGATCTCGGCGTTGGTCGGCCAGATGTCCTTGAGAAATACCGGGCGGTTGTCCTGATCCAGACCAAGCGGCTCTTCGCGCAGGTTGATTCGGGTGTTGCCGGCCAGCGCGTAGGCCACCACCAGCGGCGGCGACGCCAGCCAGTTGGCCTTGACCTGCGGGTGCACTCGCCCTTCGAAGTTACGGTTGCCGGACAGCACCGCCGACACGGCCAGATCGTGTTCGCTGACAACCCGGGCCACCTCGTCGGGCAGCGGCCCGGAGTTGCCGATACAGGTGGTGCAGCCGTAGCCCACCAGATTGAATCCGAGCGTATCAAGACTCTCGGTCAGACCGGCCTTGTTCAGATAGTCGGTCACCACCTTGGAGCCCGGCGCAAGTGACGACTTGACCCAGGGCTTGCGCTGCAAGCCCCGCTCTACGGCCTTTTTGGCCAGCAAACCGGCGGCCATCATCACACTCGGATTGGAGGTATTGGTACAGGAGGTAATCGCGGCGATGACCACGGCGCCGTGGTCCAGCGCGTACTCCTTGCCATCCAGCTGCACCGTGGCATGGGCATTCGGGCCGCCGACGGCGGTACCGGCACCGCCCTCACTTTCCAGCCGCGCCTGCTCGGTATCCGCCGGTGCGAGCTGCAGCGCCAGCAGTGCATCGAAGGCTTGGGGTACATCCGGCAGGGCCACCCGATCCTGCGGTCGACGCGGACCGGCCAGGCTGGCCTCCACGGTACTCATGTCCAGGTGCAGGCTGTCGGTAAACGCCGGCTCGTCGCCCGCCTCGCGCCACAGTCCCTGCGCCTTGCAATACGCCTCGACCCGCTGCACCACCGCATCAGGACGGCCGCTGAGGCGCAGATACCGCAGGGTTTCCTCATCCACCGGGAAGAAACCGCAGGTCGCACCGTACTCCGGCGCCATGTTGGCAATGGTCGCGCGATCCGCCAGCGGCAGGTCGGCCAGACCATCACCGTAGAACTCAACAAACTTGCCGACCACGCCCTTGCTGCGCAACATCTGGGTGACGGTCAGCACCAGATCGGTAGCGGTGATGCCCTCACGCAGGCGGCCGGTGAGTTTGAAACCGATCACTTCCGGGATCAGCATCGAAACCGGCTGCCCGAGCATGGCCGCCTCGGCCTCGATACCGCCGACGCCCCAGCCCAGTACGCCCAGCCCGTTGATCATGGTGGTGTGCGAGTCAGTGCCGACCAGGGTATCAGGCCAGGCCCACTGCTCACCGTCCACCTCGGCGGCCCAAACGGTCTGGGCCAGGTACTCCAGATTGACCTGGTGACAAATGCCGGTGCCCGGCGGCACCACGCGAAAGTTCTGAAAGGCCTTTTGCCCCCAGCGCAGGAATGCGTAACGCTCACCGTTACGCTGCATCTCGATTTCGACGTTGTCATGAAAGGCCGAGTCGCTGGCAAAGCGATCAACCATCACCGAGTGGTCGATGACCAGATCGACCGGCGACAGCGGATTGATCTGCTCCGGATCGCCACCAGCCCGCGCAACCGCATCACGCATGGCGGCCAAATCCACGACCGCCGGCACCCCGGTAAAGTCCTGCATCAACACCCGCGCCGGACGGTACTGAATTTCACGGTCGGATCGACGCTGCTCCAGCCACTGACTTACGGCGCGAATATCATCCAGCGTGACCGTCTCGCCATCCTCATTACGCAGCAGATTCTCCAGCAGCACCTTGAGCGACTTGGGCAGTTGCTCTATGCCGCTCAAGCTGGCGGCCGCGCGCTTCAGCGAGTGGTACTGGTAGTGTTCGCCGGATACATCCAGCGTATCGAGCGTACTCAGGCTATTGGCTTGGGTCATGCGATAAACCTCCTTGCACCGGCACGCTGCCGGTATGGATTGCTATACTCTGCGGCACGGTTCGGCGAGGCCTCTGGCAGAAGCCCGCGACGATGGCACGTGATCTTCCAAAGCTAGCAGACAAAACGCCGCCTAACATTTGAAATGCCGCCCTACAGCCATCGCACTCACTGCCGATATACCAGCTTAGACAACAGTCAGTCCGATACTGCTCCCGGACAGACACTCAAGGACATTCGCCGATGCGTAACAACCAACCCGTAACCCAGCGTGAACGAAGCTTTGCGGCGGACCAGCGTCTGATCTCGACCACCAATCTCAAGGGCGTCATCACCTATTGCAACGATGTTTTCGTCGAGATCAGTGGTTTTACCCGCGAGGAGCTGGTCGGCACATCTCACAACCTCGTGCGCCATCCTGACGTTCCGCCAGCGGTCTTCGCTCATATGTGGGCCGACCTGAAAGCCGGCAAGGCGTGGATGGGGATCGTCAAGAATCGCTGCAAGAACGGCGACCATTACTGGGTCAATGCCTTCGTCACGCCGATCTGGGAAAACGGCCAGATTACCGGCTATGAATCAGTGAGGGTCAAACCCACTGCCGGTCAGATCGAACGAGCCACCACGCTTTACCAGCGCCTGGCTCGGGGCGGCAATGCAGTTCAGGGCGACTTTGCGGGTATGGCCCTTCAGGTCCTGCCATCGGTCCTGGCCATGGCAGCCAGCGGTGCCGCCGGCACCCTGTTCGGCTGGCCGGGCGTGGCCGTCGCAGCCCTTGCCGGCCTGCCGGCAGGCTATGCGATGAAATCGGCACTGGAACACCGCCTGCAGCGCATCGTCAAAATGGCCGGCAACAGCATCAGCGATCCCCTGCTGGCGCAAATGTATACCCCGTTTCGCGGCGCAATGGGCCAGTTGGAGATGGCGATTCACAGCCAGCAGGCTCGCCTGCAGACCTGTCTTACCCGGGTTGGTGACAGCGCGGCACGCCTCAAGGAACAGGCGCAGGAAGCCAGCGAGATTGCCCGTCGCAGCAGCGAAGGTCTGGCCCAGCAGCGCGCCGAAACCGACCAGGTAGCAACCGCTATCAACCAGATGGCAGCCGCGACTCTGCAGGTCTCCGGCAACGTACAAAGTACAGCTGAAGCGACCCGCGATGCGGCCGATCTGGCCGTGCAGGGCAAGCGGCTCGCCAGCAATGCACGAATCGCCATCGAGAACCTCTCTGGCGCAGTTGACTCGGCCAGCACGGTTACCAATAAATTGGCATCCGATGCTCGCGAGATCGGCACCGTGGTGGACGTCATCAAGGGCATCGCCGAGCAAACCAATCTGCTGGCACTGAACGCCGCCATCGAAGCGGCCCGCGCTGGTGAGCAGGGTCGCGGTTTCGCCGTGGTCGCCGACGAGGTTCGAGCCCTGGCCAGCCGTACCGCCGAATCGACCGAGCAGATCCACAGCCTGATTGCCAACCTGCAGCAGGCCGCCCAGAGCACCGTCGACACCATGCAGGCCGGCAACGAGCAGGCCGAGCGCGGAGTCGCTCAGGTCGCTGAAGCCGATGAGGCGCTGGAGGGGATTCGCCAGGCTATCGAGCGCATCAATGAGATGGCCGGTCAAATCGCTAGCGCTGCCGAGGAACAGAGCAGCGTTGCCGAAGAGATCAACCGTAACGTAACCAATATCGCTACTTTGGCAGACAGCACCGAGAAGCAGGCCAGCCGCAGCGCCGAGCTCAGTGGCGAACTGGCCAATACCGCGCAGCGCCAGGTTAATCTGGTCGAACGTTTCAACCGACGCTGACCTGCTATCTTGCCCAGCGCCGGCCGAGTCAAGCTCGGCCGGCCGACCTCACTGCCCCCCATATCCCTGCTTTCCAACAACCTTATGCTGCCGACACTCCGACGTTACCCACCCGTCTGGCGACGGTGCTAAACTGCCTGCCTTTGCCTGTGAAACAAGGATATATCCATGTGCGGAATCGTCGGTGCCACCGCCCAGCGTGACATCACTCCCATCCTGCTTGAGGGTCTGCGGCGTCTTGAGTACCGCGGCTACGACTCGGCTGGCGTCGCAGTCGTAGACAGTGCCGGCGCCATTCAGCGCATACGTGCCGTTGGCAAGGTTGTCGAGCTGGAAAACGCACTGCAGGCCAAGCCGGTAAGCGGCCACCTCGGTATCGCCCACACCCGTTGGGCTACTCACGGCAAACCGGCAGAACACAATGCACACCCTCACCTGTCCAACGGACTGGCCATCGTCCACAACGGCATCATCGAGAACCACGCTCCGCTGCGCAAACGGCTGCAGGATCTGGGCTACAGCTTTACGTCCGAAACCGATACCGAGGTCGTCGCTCACCTGCTGGCGCACCATTTTGCCGAAACCGGTGACATGCTCAGCGCGTTCCGCAGCACCCTGAGCGAGATTCACGGCGCCTACGCACTCGCCGTGATTCACGACTCCGAACCCGGGACTCTTTACTGCTCGCGCATGGGCAGCCCGCTGGTGATCGGTGAAGGCAGCGGCGAACATTATCTTGCCTCCGACCCGTTGGCGCTGCTGCAGGTCACCGATCGCTTCCGCTACCTGGAGGAAGGCGACTACGCTCGCATCACGCTGACCAACTGCGAGATATGGGACCGCGCCGGCAACTCAGCCGATCGGCAGGTAGTTCGCTATGAACACGCAGCCCATAGTCTGGACAAGGGCGAATACCGCCACTTCATGCTCAAGGAAATCTTCGAGCAGCCGCAGGCCATCAGCGACACCCTGGCCGGCACACTGGGCGACGATCACGTACTGACCGCGATCCTCGGCCCGGAGGCGGAAACCCGTCTGGCAGACATCGCCAACATCCATATTGTTGCCTGCGGCACCAGCTACCACGCCGGTCTGGTCGCCCGCTACTGGATCGAAGAACAGGCCGGTATTCCCTGCCAGGTCGAAGTCGCCAGCGAATACCGCTACCGCAGTGTCGTGGTTCCGGCCAATACCCTGCTGATCACGATTTCCCAGTCAGGCGAGACCGCAGACACCCTGGCCGCGCTGCGTTACGCCAAGGATCAGGGCTACCTGGCCACCCTCGCCATCTGCAACGTCGCCGGCAGCTCGCTGGTGCGCGAAGCCGACTGGCGCTTGCTGACCCATGCCGGCCCGGAAATTGGCGTAGCCTCAACCAAGGCCTTTACTACCCAGCTGGTGTCGCTGCTGTGGTTGACCACCGCTCTGGCACAGGCGCGCGGCCAAAACCAGTTCGTCGCCCGTAACGTCGATGCCCTGCGCAAGCTGCCGGCACTGACAGAACAGGTGCTTGCGCTGGAGCCGGCCATCGTTGCGCTGGCCGAACAGTTCGCCAACAAGCACCACGCTCTGTTTCTGGGCCGTGGCCCGCACTACCCCATTGCGATGGAAGGTGCGCTCAAGCTCAAGGAAATTTCCTATATTCACGCCGAGGCCTACGCCGCCGGCGAGCTGAAGCACGGCCCGCTGGCACTGGTGGATGAAGATATGCCGGTAGTCTCCGTTGCGCCGAGCGACAGCCTGCTGGAAAAACTCAAGTCAAACCTGGAAGAAGTACGTGCCCGCGATGGCCAGCTGATCAACTTTGCCTGCGAAACCATTGAGCAGAGCGCTGACCCGGAAGTCAGCAATATCCGACTGCCCTGGGTGGAAGACTGCATCTCGCCGATCATCTACACCCTGCCACTGCAGTTGCTGAGTTACCACGTCGCGCTGGTCAAAGGGACCGACGTAGACAAGCCGCGCAATCTGGCTAAATCCGTTACCGTCGAGTAATTGCGGTTGAGACTGCGGCGCATGTCTGAGCACATGCGCCGCTACCGGAGACAAGCATGAAAACCGACACAGACACCATTCTGGTCACCGGCGGCGCCGGCTATATCGGCTCGCACACCTGCCTGCGCCTGCTCGAAAGCGACTACCAGGTCATCGTGCTGGACAACTTCAGCAACAGCTCGCCCGAGGCCCTGAAACGTGTGCAGGCTCTCACCGGCAAGACGCTCGACATCGTCACCGGCGATGTCAACGACAGTGATCTGCTGGACCGCCTGTTCGCAACATCGCAGATTGACGCCGTTATTCACTTTGCGGGCCTCAAGGCGGTGGGCGAATCGGTTGCAGAGCCGCTGACGTACTACCACAACAACGTAAGCGGTGCTGTCACCCTGTTGCAGGCCATGCAGAAAGCCGGGGTGCATGACCTGGTGTTCAGCTCATCGGCCACCGTCTATGGCGACCCGGCCAGCCTGCCAATCACCGAAGATTTCCCGACCAGCGCCACCAATCCCTACGGTCGTTCCAAACTGATGATCGAGGAGATGCTGCGTGATCTCTACCGCAGTGACGCCAGCTGGAATCTGGCACTGCTGCGCTATTTCAACCCCGTCGGGGCACACCCAAGCGGGCAGATCGGTGAAGACCCGGCAGGGATTCCCAATAACCTGCTGCCTTACATCGCCCAGGTTGCCGTCGGCCGCCGCGACCATCTGAGCGTCTTTGGCGGCGACTACGACACCCCCGATGGGACCGGCGTGCGCGACTATATCCACGTCATGGACCTGGCAGAGGGGCACGTCAAGGCGCTGCAATGGCTTGCACGCCGGCAGGGGCTGGCCGCCTTCAATCTGGGCACCGGCAACGGATACTCCGTACTCGACATGCTGCATGCCTTCGAGCGAGCCTGCGGCAAGACGCTGGCCTACCAGATTGTCGACCGGCGTCCCGGCGACGTAGGCAGCTGCTATGCCGACCCTGCCCTCGCTGCTCGTGAACTCGGCTGGCACGCCGAGCGCGATGTCAACGCCATGTGTATTGACGCCTGGCGCTGGCAGCAGCAGAACCCCAACGGTTACCGGTGAACTGCCTCGGGCATATCGGGTCACAACAGACTCACGTCGACCAGTAGTGTGATGAGTTCGAAGGCATGATGGTGCGCGCCCGGCTATCCTCACCAGGAAGCACTGCATGCAGAGCGCTTGCCGACTCGATTCTTTATCGCACCAATAATATCGGGCTATTTCCGGGTCTGGATAACCGACAGATTGATGTGCCGACAGGAAATGGGCAATGCACAAAATTGACCTCAAACTGTATCGGATAATAGCTATTTAGCATCACGTATACTCGCACCTGTTTTGTTACGTTGGAGAGCAAGATGCTCAAGGAAAGACTGATTGGATTGAGTTACGCCCAGAAGCGCTCCATCCAGATTGTTGCGGACCTGCTTCTGATCTGGGCTGCCCTGTGGCTGGCACTGTTCCTGCGCCTGGGTGCAGAAACCAACTGGGTATTCCCCACGAGTGAACAACGTCTGCTGTTTGTCCTCGCGCCGGCACTAGCACTGCCTATCTACATTCGCATGGGCATGTACCGCGCGGTTATGCGCTACTTCGGCAGCCAGGCGCTGCTGTGTATCTTCAAGGCGGTAACGCTGTCGTTCCTGGCCCTGGTCATGGTGGTACTGGCCGCGCGCGACAGCGGCTGGGATATCCTGTTTCCGCGCTCGGCCATGGTTTCATACTGGTGGCTATCGCTGCTGTTGATCGGCGGCTTGCGCCTTGCTGCCCGTGAGTACTTCATGGGTGACTGGCTTATGGGCACAGGTCCTCGACCGCAGCAGACCGCTGTCGATCAGGAAGCCGGCGTGCCGGTAGCGATTTTCGGTGCTGGAGCGGCAGGCAATCAGTTGCTGGCGTCGCTGCGTCTGGGACGAATGTATAAACCCAAGGCCTTCATCGACGACGATCCCAGTCTGGTCGGGCGGGTGATCGGCGGGTTGCCGGTGTACTCCTCCGAGCACATCGCAAAATTGATCGCCGAGGCGGATATCAAGGAAGTCCTGCTGGCCATTCCGTCTGCAACACGAGCAACTCGGCAGCAGATCCTGTATCGCCTGGCCGGATTTCAGGTTCACGTGCGCAGTATCCCGGGGATCATGGATATTGCCAGCGGCAAGGTGAAGGTTGACGACCTGCAGGAAGTGGACATTGCCGATCTGCTGGGGCGCGACCCTGTCGAGCCGGTCGAACAACTGATGGACTTCTGCATTCGGGACAAGGTCGTGCTGGTAACGGGCGCCGGTGGCTCCATCGGCAGTGAGCTGTGCCGCCAGATCGTCAATGCCGGTCCGACCAAGCTTGTCCTGTTTGAGCACAACGAGTTCGGTCTGTATGCCATTCATACCGAGCTGCAGGGCTGGATCAACGCCCAGCAGCTGCAAATAGAGCTGATCCCGATTCTGGGCTCGGTGCGCAACAGTGGCCGCCTGGTCGACGCCATGGCTGCCTGGAAGGTGAACACTGTCTACCATGCCGCCGCCTACAAGCATGTTCCCATGGTCGAGCACAATGTGGCCGAAGGCATCATGAACAACGTGTTCGGCACTCTGAAAGTCGCTCAGGCGGCGATTCGCTGCGGCGTGCAGAACTGCGTACTGATCTCTACCGACAAGGCCGTTCGTCCAACCAATGTGATGGGTGCGACCAAGCGCCTGGCGGAAATGGTATTGCAGGCGCTCAGCGCCGAGTCTGCACCGAATCTGTGGGGCGACGATAGTGGCGTGCCGGTGCTCAATCGCACCCGCTTTACCATGGTGCGTTTTGGTAATGTGCTGGGCTCGTCTGGGTCGGTGATCCCGCTGTTTCGCTCACAGATCAAGCGCGGCGGACCGATTACCGTCACCCATCCCGATATTACCCGCTATTTCATGACCATTCCCGAGGCTGCGCAGCTTGTTGTTCAGGCAGGCTCCATGGGAGAAGGCGGCGACGTGTTTGTGCTGGACATGGGCGAGCCGGTGCGCATTATCGAACTGGCACACAAGATGATCATGCTGTCGGGTCTGACCGTACGGGACGAGGTAGACCCCAACGGCGACATCGCCATTACCTTCACTGGCCTGCGACCCGGGGAAAAGCTCTACGAAGAGCTGCTGATCGGCGACAACCCAGAACCGACCGCGCACCCCAAGATCCATCGGGCAAACGAGGAGTTCATCGACTGGCCAACCCTGCGTGACGTACTGAACCGTATGAGTCAGGCAGTGAAAGCAGATGCCTACGATGATGTCCGGGCCTTGCTGCTGGATACCGTCAACGGTTACCAGCCCAGCAACGGCATTGTCGACCTGATCCACGAACAGCGGCAACATTCACTCGGAGCTCTGAGCCAGCCCCAGCGGTAATCCCTGCGGAGCAGGCGTGCCGGTTTCACGCCCCTCCCCACCACTGCCACTGACTTGATCAGGCAGGAAAAACAAAAACGCCCGAGGCTTGAAGCGCTCGGGCGTTCTACTGCGGCAGTGGAAGAGGTTCAGGCTGCCGGCTGGGCCGCCTTGATCATTTCCTGCAGCTCACCGGATTCGTGCAGTTCCAGAATAATGTCACTGCCACCAACCAGCTCACCGTTGATCCACAGCTGCGGGAACGTCGGCCAGTTAGCGTAAGCCGGCAGGTTGGCGCGAATTTCCGGGTTCTGCAGGATATCCACATAGGCAAACTTCTCGCCACAGGCCATCAGCGCTTGCACGGCACGGGCAGAGAAGCCGCACTGCGGAGCATTCGGCGCGCCTTTCATGTAGATCAGCACCGGGTTATTGGCGATCTGTTCTTTGATGGTATCGATGATATCCATGGTATTCCTCGTGACGTAAAGGGCGTTCGAACGCGTTGCTGACCGGGCATTCTACAGCAAAGCGCCCGCTTATGCTGCCACCACCTCAACCCGCAGACCGTTCAGCGCGGCGTTGCCGGTGACCGGGTCAAGGAAGCGCTCATCGGTCAGGTCGTTGACGCTGACACCGGCATGCTGCTCGGCAACATCCATCTGAATGCCGGGCCGGTTGTGCCCCCAACCGTGGGGCAGACTGACTACGCCCGGTGCCATTTCATCGCTGGCGCATACCGCCACCTGCACCTCACCCACCCGCGAGCGCACGGTTACCTGCTGCCCATCCTGCAGATTGCGCGCGGTCAGGTCGTCCGGATGCATCAGCAACTGATCACGCGGCTTGCCCTTCACCAGACGCTGATAGTTATGCATCCAGGAGTTATTGCTGCGCACATGGCGACGACCGATCAGGCGCAGCTCACCAGCGGCGGGTGCCAGTTCTGCCAGCTCGGCGGCAACCCGCTGGAGATCCTGCAGCATGGCAGGCTGAGCCAGTTCAATGCGCCGGCTCTCGGTCTGAATTCGACGCAACAGGTTGGGCTGCAGCGGGCCAAGATCGATACCGTGCGGGTTTTCCTTGAGTACATCCAGCGACAGGCGGTCGCCATAGGGGCCGGCCCGCACCGCCATATCGACCAGTTCATGGGGTGGCTGCGTCGGCCGCGCCGGCTGCCCGGTGGCAGCGGCAAAGGCCTTGCCTAGTCCGACAAATATCTCCCAATCGTGCAACGCGCCCTCGGGCTTACTCAACACAGGCTGGTTATAGCGGGTGACGTTGCGCACAGCGAAGTTGTTGAACGTGATGTCGTAGTGATCGTGTTCCAGCGACGCGGTGGGCGGCAGAATGACGTCGGCGTGACGGGTGGTCTCGTTGATATAGAGGTCCACACTGACCATGAACTCCAGACTCTCCAGCGCTGCATCAAGCTGACGACCGTTGGGCGTGGACAGCACAGGGTTACCCGCCGAGGTGACCAACGCGCGTATCTGCCCCTCGCCCGGGGTGAGAATTTCCTCAGCCAGCGCAGCAACCGGCAGCTCGCCATTGAACTCCGGCAAACCCGATACCCGCGAGCGCCACTTGTCAAAATGGCCGGGGCGCCGGGCCGATGCCACCTCAAACGCAGGCTCCGGAAACAGTGAACCGCCGGGCACATCCACATTGCCGGTGACCAGGTTGATGACCTGAATCAGCCACTGGCAGAGGGTGCCGTAACGCTGTACCGACACGCCCATGCGGCCATAGCAAACCGCGCGCTCGGCGCCAGCAAAGTCACGTGCCAACTGGCGGATCTGTTCGACTGGAATGCCGCACGCCGGAGCCATCCGCTCGGCGGTGAACTCGGCAACCGCATCGCGCACCTCTGCCAGCCCGGCAGTGCTGTCCAGCACCGGGCTCTGGCGGGTCAACTGCTCGCTGAACAGGGTGTTGAGCAAGCCAAGCAGCAATGCAACGTCGGTGCCTGGCTGAATGAACAGGTGCTCGCTGGCGATGGCAGCGGTTTCGCTGCGTCGCGGATCGACCACCACCAGCTTGCCACCCCGCCCCTGCAGCGCCTTGATGCGCTTGGTCACGTCCGGCACGGTCATGATGCTGCCATTGGAGGCCAGCGGATTCGCGCCGAGCATCAGGAAGTAATCGGTGTGGTCAATATCAGGGATCGGGATCATCAGCATGTGGCCATAGAGCCAGAGCGACACCAGATGGTGCGGCAGTTGATCAACCGAGGTGGCCGAGTAGCGCTGACGGGTGTGCAGTTGCCCGAGGAAGTAGTTGCCATGGGTCATGGAGCCGTAGTTATGCACATTCGGGTTGCCCATGTAGACGCCCACGGCGTTATTGCCATGCTTTTGCTGGATCTCCGCCAGGCGCTCTGTCACCAGTGCAAACGCCTCGTCCCAGCTGATCTCTTCCCAGCGCTCGTCAACCCGCTTCACCGGCCGGCGCAGGCGCTGCGGATCATCCTGGATATCCTGCAGGGCAATCGCCTTGGGGCAGATGTGGCCGCGGCTGAAGGGGTCTTGCGGGTCGCCCTTGATTGAGAGAATGCGGTCACCTTCGGTCTCAATCGCCAGGCCACAGATGGCCTCGCACAGGTGGCAGGCGCGGTAGTGGGTCACAGACATGTCATTCACCAGGCAGGTATTATTATGATCAGCCATTCTATGGGCTGTTGCGGTTGGCTCGCCACCGCGCCGCGCGCGGCAGAATACGGGTCTATTCAGCCACTGAATCTGCCGGCCAGACCGCTTTATTTGCCTTTGCCCGGAATTTCCCTATAAGATCCCCGCTTCTCTTTATTTGCTGTGGCTGATACCAGGCCGTCAGGTCGTGGTACGGGTCACTGTTTCCGGTCGCCGGGCGGCCGAGGTAACTCAGGTAGTACACATATGACTACACGGCACTTTCTATCGCTGATGGACTGCTCCGAAGCAGAACTCATTGGCCTGATCAAGCGCGGCATCGAACTCAAGTCACTGCATCGCCAGGGCGTGGTGTACGAGCCGCTGAAAAACCGCGTACTGGGGATGATCTTCGAAAAGGCCTCGACCCGTACCCGCGTCTCCTTTGAAGCCGGCATGATTCATCTGGGTGGCCAGGCCATCTTCCTGTCCCCGCGTGACACCCAACTGGGCCGCGGCGAGCCGATCGAAGACAGCGCCCGTGTACTGTCCAGCATGTGCGATGCGATCATGATCCGCACCTTCGCCCACAGCACGCTGGAAACCTTTGCCCAGTACTCCAAGGTGCCGATCATCAATGGCCTGAGCGACGACCTGCACCCCTGCCAGCTGCTGGCCGACATGCAGACCTATCTGGAGCACCGCGGTCCGATCAAGGGCAAGACCGTGGCCTGGATTGGCGATGGAAACAACATGTGCAATACCTTTATCCAGGCTGCCATCCAGTTTGATTTCCAGCTTCGCGTCGCCTGCCCGGAAGGCTACGAGCCCTCGGCGCAGTTCCTTCAACAGGCCGGTGACCGTGTCACCGTGATGCGCGATCCGATGGAAGCCGTTGCCGGCGCCCATCTGGTCAATACCGACGTCTGGGCGTCCATGGGCCAGGAAGACGAAGCACAAGCACGCCTGAAGCAGTTCGCGCCCTATCAGGTCACGCCTGCGATGCTCGATGCGGCCGACGAGTCCGTACTGTTTATGCACTGCCTTCCGGCCCACCGCGGAGAGGAAGTCAGCGACGAACTGATGGACGATCCGCGCAGCGTTGTCTGGGATCAGGCCGAAAACCGCCTGCACGCTCAAAAGGCGCTGGTCGAATTTTTGCTGGTTGAGTGAGGCAGCATGTCCAGCCCGGTACTAGAGCTGAACAACCTCAAATGCGGCTATGGCCGGCAGTTGATCGTCAACGACCTGAGTATTCGCCTGCGAGAAGGTGACATAGGCTGTCTGCTGGGGCCGTCCGGCTGTGGCAAAACCACGACTCTGCGCGCCATCGCCGGGTTTGAACCCATCAGCGGCGGCGAAATCCTGCTCGATGGCAAGGCCCTTAGCACCCCAACCCTGCGAGTTGCCCCCGAGCAGCGGCAAATTGGCATGGTGTTTCAGGACTATGCACTGTTCCCGCATCTGACCGTCGCCGAAAATGTCGGCTTCGGCATTCACAAGAGTCCGGATCGCAAACGCATCGTCGAAGAGCTTCTGGCTCTGGTCAAGCTGGACAAGCTGGGCTCACGCTATCCGCATGAGCTGTCCGGCGGTCAACAGCAGCGCGTTGCGCTGGCTCGGGCCATGGCTCCCAACCCGCGTCTGCTGTTGCTGGATGAACCCTTCTCCAATCTCGATGGTGAACTGCGCCGCCGACTCTCGGCTGAAGTGCGCGACATTCTCAAGTCCCGCGGTATCAGTGCCATGCTGGTGACCCATGATCAGGCCGAGGCCTTTGCCGTGTGCGATCACGTCGGCGTGCTGAAAGACGGCCAACTGCAGCAATGGGACACCCCGTACAACCTCTACCACGAACCGGCGACGCCCTTTGTTGCCAGCTTCATCGGTCAGGGTTACTTCATTCGTGGGCAACTGCTCTCCAGCGACACGGTACAGACCGAGCTGGGAGTCATTCACGGCAACCGTGCTTACCAGCTGCCGGTAGGCGGTGCGGTCGATGTCCTGTTACGGCCGGATGACCTGGTGGGAGATGCTCACAGCGAGCTGCGGGCGCGAATTATTGATCGCACCTTCCAGGGCGCAACCATCCTCTACCGTATGCAACTGCAGACCGGCACCCAGCTGGAAGCCCTGTTTCCCAGCCACGCCGACCATCAGCCCGGCGACGAGGTCGGGCTTCGGGTCGCGGCGGAGCACCTGGTCGTGTTTCCAGCCCAGGGCAGCGTCAATCTGCACGCCCAGCTGCCACTGGAGCAGGTACTGGATACCGGTCGCTCTGCCTGAGCCCGCAGTGCGCGGAGAACGCCGCAGGCTTCTCCGCGCGCGACCGCGTCAGGGCTGCGCCGGGCCGTACAGCGCCCTGCTCGCCTTGCCGTGAATCATCCGCGACAGACGATAGTCGGTATTCTGCATCATGCCGATGATGATGGCGTCGTTGCTTGGGTCAATCCAGCACCAGGCCCCTTGAATCCCCCACCACCAGAACGTGCCTTCGGGCAAGTAACCCGCAGCGGGCGAGTCGTTGACCACCGCCACGTTCAGGCCAAACTGGTTACCGGGAAAGAACGGGCCAATATTGTCCACGCCCTCCGGCAGCTGGTTCTGACGCATCAACTCGACCGTTTCCGGCTTGAGAATCCGCACCCCGTCCAGCTCGCCGCCAGCCAGCAACATGCGCGCGAACCGCAGGTAGTCATCCATTGACGAGATCAGCCCGCCGCCACCATTGAGAAACCGCGGCTTGCTGAGGAACGGTGTATTGGGCAACGGCGCCAGCGAACCGTCTTCCTGTGGCTTGTAGGACAGCGCCAGTCGTTCGGCCTTGCCTGCCGGCGCATAAAAATCGGTATCGACCATCTTCAGCGGATCGAACAGGCGCTCCTGCAGGTAGACATCAAACGATTTGCCCGACAGCACCTCGACCAGATAGGCCTGAATATCAACCGAGATGCTGTAATTCCATACGGTGCCCGGCTGATAGAGCAGCGGAATGTGCTGCAGCTTGGCCATCATGTCGGCGAAGGTGGAATCGGGGTTCTGAATATCCGCCTTGACATACAGCTGATCGACCTGGGTATTGCCGAAGCGACCATAGGTAAAGCCGCCGGTGTGGGTCATCAGCTCACGAATGGTGACCGGATGCGCTGCCGGCTCCGTCTCGGGCATACCGTCCGGGCCATCGGCGATGGCAACCTGAAGATTTTGCAGCTCGGGAATGTATTTACCGACCGGCTCATCCAGCTCGAAACGCCCCTCGTCGTAGAGCGTCAGCAGCGCAGTGCCCGTCACCAGCTTGGTCAGCGAGAAAATCTTGTAGAGGCTGTCGGGCGTCAGCGGCTTGCCCTGCTCACGGTCGGCAAACCCGTATTGGCCACGCTGTACCACCTCACCGTGTTGGTAGACCAGCGTTGCAATGCCCGCGATTCGCCCCTGCTGGACTTCCTCGGCCATCGCCGCACCAAAGGCATCCAGACGCTGCTGGGAGAACGCCTCGGGCGCGCTGTCAGCCCAACTGCCAGAGACGAGGCCGCCGGCGAGCAACATCCCGCCCAACAGGGTACGTATCCGTAATCCGATCATTGTTGTTCTACTCTGTTATGGGATTGGAATGGCTAATTTACCTACCATGGGACACACCGCCAAGCTGTCTCAGCCACAATCATTCCGAATGATCATTCAGACTCGATGTAACAAATGCCCCTGCAAGGCGTCTGATAATTGAACTCACAGCACAGGAACGACCATGAAACGCCGCACCCTGCTTTCCGGCCTGATGGCCGCACCGGCCTTGCCCCTGTTGACCGCCAACGCCCAGGCTGCCGATGCCTTCCATGAATCGACAGTACAAGCTCTGGATCTCAGCCCGGATTACTGGCGTGACAAGGTCTCGGAAGCCGCCTGGAAAGTGCTCTTCGAGGAAGATACCGAACGCCCCGGCAGCAGCCCGCTGGACAAGCTGTACGACAACGGCACCTATGTGTGCGCCGCCTGCCACCTGCCGCTGTTCTCATCCGAGCACAAGTTTGACAGCGGTACCGGCTGGCCCAGCTTTACCCAGCCGATAGCTGGCCACATGGGCACCAAACAGGATTACGCGCTGATCTGGCCGCGCACCGAGTACCACTGCGCTCGCTGTGGCGGGCATCAGGGGCACGTATTCAATGATGGTCCGCCGCCGCGCGGTGAGCGCTGGTGCAACAACGGCGTGGCCCTTAAGTTCATTGCCGCCGGCGAGCCACTGCCGGCCCTGCGAGGTGACGCATGATCCGCTCAATACTGCTTGGTCTGCTGTTGATTGCGCCGGCCAGTTTTGCCAATGAGGCGATTACCGAAGGGCCTGCCGGTACGGAGATGGCGGTGTTTGCCGGCGGCTGTTTCTGGTGCACCGAGTCGGATTTCGACAAGATGCCCGGCGTCGTCGAAACCATTTCGGGCTACACCGGCGGAGAAGCCAGCACCGCTGATTACCAGCAAGTGTCTGCTGGTGGCACCGGCCATATCGAATCGGTGGCCGTGTTCTTCGACCCGAGCAAGACCAGCTACGCCACACTGGTGGAAGCCTTCTGGAAGACCATCGACCCGATCACACCCAATGCCCAGTTCTGTGATCATGGCAGCCAGTACAGCAGTGCGCTCTACTACGCCAACGACGAACAAAAGGCCCTACTGGAGGCTTCGCGCGAGGCCTTGGCGCGTTCTGGCCGATTCGAGCAGCCGATCGCCACGCTGATTCTGCCGCGTCAGCCGTTTTACCCGGCCGAGGAGTACCACCAGGACTACTACCAGAAAAATCCGCTGCGCTATAACTTCTACCGCACCACCTGCGGCCGTGATGCACGCCTGGAGGAACTCTGGGGCAACTGAAGCGCGGATGGAAATATACTGCTCGAGTCTGGATAATGACCGCCTTTGATCACTCAACCCAAGCGAATTGAACCATGCAGATTGCCGAGAAAACCGTTGTCCAGTTTCACTACGACCTGTCCGATGCCGATGGCCCGATCGAATCCTCTCGCGAGCATGAGCCGGTGCTGTATCTGCATGGTCAGACAGGTCTGATTGATGGTCTGGTGGAAGCCATGGAGGGTCGCAGCGCAGGCGAATCCTTCAGCGTCACCATCCCACCGGAGAAGGCCTATGGCCAACCGCGCGAAGACGCCCTGCAGAAAGTGCAGGCCAAGTACCTGCAAGGCGCCAAAAAGTGGAAGCCGGGCATGATCGCCGTGCTGCAGACCGAGCAGGGCCCGCGTCAGGTTGTGGTAGTCAAGCCCGGGCTGTCCCAGATTCTGGTTGATACCAACCACCCGCTGGCCGGCCGTGAGCTGACCTTCAACGTCGAGATCCTGGACGTGCGCGCAGCTACCGAAGAAGAGCTGGCCCACGGCCACGCCCATGGCGTCGGTGGCCACAACCACTGATCGCTACCCGTAGGGACGCGACATGTCGCGTCCGCAACTCGGCCGCAGCGCGCTGGTCACGGCCTTCGGACGCAGCACTGCGTCCCTGCGCAGGATTGTGGTCCAGTGTTGTTGCGTACCACCGAGCTCAGCGCCGAGCCCCGCGCAACGCCAATACCTGCTGATGCAGGCGCTCGGGCAATGCATCTTCGGGAGCAACAGGCTCGCCCGCAACCAGCCCGACCCGCGACCAGAAGCGGCGGAAGAAGCCCTTTCTCGGGTCACGACTGAAGAAGCTGCCCCACAACCCCTGCAATGCCATCGGGATGACCGGTACCGGGTCGCTTTCCAGAATCCGCGTGATGCCGGCACGAAACACATCCATCTCGCCATCGGCGGTCAGCTTGCCCTCCGGGAAGATACACACCACCTCCCCCGCCCGCAGATACTCGGAAATACGCTTGAAGGCAGCCTCGTACACTGCCTCATCTTCCTGACGACCGGCAATCGGGACCGTACCGGCGGTGCGGAAAACAAAGTTGAGCACCGGCAGCTGGTAAATCTTGTAATACATGACAAAGCGCACGGGGCGGCGCACTGCGCCGCCAATCAGCAACGCATCCACAAACGACACGTGGTTGCAGACCAGCACGCAGGGGCCCTCATCCGGAATCGCTTCCAGATTACGGTGCTCAACCCGGTACATGGAGTGGCCCAGCAGCCAGATGAGAAAGCGCATGCTGAACTCGGGCACCACCTTGAAGATGTAGCCGTTGACCAGCAGGTTAAGCAGCGAAATGGTCAGGAACAGGGTCGGGATCGACAGCTCCAGCACACTGAGCATGACGATCGCGAGAATCGCCGAGCACACCATCAGCAAGGCATTGAGGATGTTATTGGCGGCAATGACGCGCGCGCGCTCATCCTCATGGCTGCGTGACTGAATCAATGCATACAGCGGCACGATGTAAAAGCCGCCAAACACGCCCAACCCGAGAATACTGCCCATCACACCCCAGGCGCCCGGCTGCTTGAGCAATTCTATCCAGTCATAGGGCGAAGCCCCGACGGCAATGCTGCCTGAAAGACTCCAGATCAGCAGGCCAAACACGCTCAACCCAAGGGAGCCGAAGGGTACCAGGCCAATCTCGACCTTATGCCCGGACAACCGCTCGCACAGCACCGAGCCCAGCGCTATACCTACCGAAAAGACGGTCAGAATCAGCGTCACAACGCTTTCATCTCCGTGCAGGTAATCCTTGGCAAAACCGGGGATCTGGGTCAGATAGGTTGCGCCGAGGAACCAGAACCAGGAGTTGCCGAGAATCGAGCGCGACACCGACGGCACCTGCTCTTTCAAGCCCAATCGCAGAATCACCCAAGACTGGCGGAAAATATTCCAGTCGATGGCCAGGTTCGGCAGGCCGGCGCTAGCCGCAGGAATTCGGCACGCCGCCAGATAGCCACCGATGGCGACCAGCACCACCGAGCCACCCACCAGCGCAGCCCAGCCGCCCGAGGCCATGAGAATGCCTGCGCAGAGTGTGCCACCCAGAATCGCCAGAAAGGTGCCCATCTCGACCAGCGCATTGCCGCCGACCAGTTCGTCCTCTGCCAGCGCCTGCGGCAGAATCGAGTATTTGACCGGGCCAAACAGCGCCGACTGCGTGCCCATCGCAAACAGCACCACCAGCAACAGCGGCAGGCTGCCAAGCCAGAGCCCAAGCGCTCCCAGCAACATGATGCCGACCTCGCCCAGCTTGATGCGGCGGATCAGCATATCCTTGTCGAACTTCTCGCCGAACTGTCCACCCAGCGCCGAAAACAGAAAGAAAGGCAGAATAAAAAGCAATGCGCTGAGGTTGATCAGCAGATCGCGGTCGGCGTTGAAACTCAGCTTGAACAGGATCGCCAGAATCAGCGCCTGCTTGAAGAGATTGTCATTAAAGGCGCCAAGCAGCTGGCTGAGGAAAAAAGGGAGAAACCGTTTGCTGCCCAGCAAACGAAACTGCGAGTGTTCCGACATGATCCTGCGCGTCCTTCAGGTCAGATGTGCGACTCGGGTGGCATACCAGCACCACCCGCTTCCTGTTCAGGACGCCAGCATACCCAATGTCGGCACACCCGCGCGCGGAATGTGCCGACAAAATCGCCAATAGACGGCTCAGCGAGAGACAGCCGTCACGCTCAGCCGTGCCTCACGGCGTACAACCCAGCCGTGAATGCGCTCCTGCCGCGCGGCTGTCAGCGGATAGCGCCAGGCGATGAAGAACGCCGTCATGTAAAGCAGAACCGGCCCGAGGATGTACAGTACGCGCAGCGATAACAACTGATGGGCACTGTGCTCAACAGCCTTGGCGTCAAAGCCCACCAGCGACAGCAGACCAAGCGATAAACCCAGGCCCAAGGCCATCGCCGCTTTCTGCGCCATGCCGCTGATGGCGAAAAACAGACCGGTGCGATGCTCCCGGCTACGAGCGGTATCCAGGTCGACAATATCGGCCAGCATCGACAGCGGCAGGAACTGGAACGCGGCAAAGCAGAAGCCCTTGATCGCAAACAGCACGGCAAAGGGCAACAGCTGCCCAGCCCCAAGGAAAAACATGCCGAGGATACTGGTGCTGGAGATGGCCAGCGCTGCACAGAAAGCGCGATGCTTGCCGATGCGTTTGCCCACATGCAGCCAGAACGGAATGCCGACAATGCCAATGCCAAAGTACAGCAGATACATCAGACCGATCTGGCCCTGAATCTGAATGACGTGCTGCATGAAAAACACCGACAGCGCATTGCGGAACGCTTCGCCGGTAACCACAACCAGCAGCATCAGAATCATTCGCTTGAACGGGCCGTTGTTCTTCATTACCCGCAGGCCCTTCTTCCAATCGGTCCGCTGCGCCGACTGTGGGGGCGCTTCCTTGACCGCACCCACGACCCAGAACACGGTTAACGGCAGCAGAATCAGCAGCATCCAGGCCATGACGGCGAGAATCGGACCGTAGCCGATACCCAGCTCACCATCCTTGCCGAACAGCAATACCGCTGTCTCCATCAGCCAGCCGTCAGTCTGGCCCGCCTGATAGCGCGCCCCCAGTGCCTGCACCAGCGCCGGCGCGAGCGCCGCCAGAAACAGCCCGATCAGCACGAACCCCTCACGGGAGGCCACCACCCGACTGCGCTGGTGATACTGATTGGACAGCTCCGCGCCCCAGGCGCCATACGGCAGGGTCACCATGGTCCAGCCCAGGTACATCAGCACCGTCCAGAGCAACAGATGACCAATGCCTGCTCCGTCCGGAGGCATGAATATCATCACCGTTCCCGCCAGCATCAACGGCACCCCCATCACCAGCCAGGGCTTGCGCCGGCCAAAGCGGGTACGCCAGCGATCACTCAGCGTACCGATCAGCGGATCGGTCACCACATCAGACAGGCGAGCGATGACCAGCACCAGCGCCATCAGCGCCATGTTCAGACCCACTTCCTGGGCGTAGAACGGGGGAAGGTAGACCACCAGGGGGTAGCCAATAATGGCCAGCGGCATGCCGATGGACCCGTGGAGCAGAATCGTTGAGCGTTTCAGAACGCCATTTGCATCGGTGTTCGACTGGGACATGCCACTCTCCAGAGAATCGTGCGAGCATCGCCCGCTTTCTTATATTTGTCTTCTCACCCACACCGACATGGGGAGTGCCGGTGTACGTTTGTATACTCTATATCGCAGAGTGTGTCTGTCGCACCCCTTGCCAGCACGGCGGCCCAACCCAACTTCATGCAATTTGTTTCAGCCGCTGCTATGCTGCGGCCGCGTCGTAAAGCGCAAAACCCAGAACACATGCGGCCTGCAGCAGCAAGAACCCCGCTTCAGCCTCATCATCAGTAAAGCGTATACCGGCTATTCGCAGTGTTGATGGCGCAGCCAGCTTCTGCTGAAGAGCCAGATGCCCCCCCCAACAAACATGAATCGGGAGCTGTCCGATGCCGACTCGCGCACCATCCATCCTCCAGGCAGTGGCCGCCGCTGCAATACTGCTGCTGGTGGTACATGGCCTCGGCCGATTTATCTTCACCCCCTTGCTCCCACTGCTTGTGGGAGACGGACAGTTGACTACCAGCCAGGGGGCATCGCTGGCTACCTGGAACTACATTGGCTACCTGATTGGTGCGCTGATCGCCATTCGCTGGCACCAGCCGGCGCAGATTGCCCGCACGGTGCCTGCGGCTTTGGCTTTGCACTGCCTTACCCTGCTTGGTCTGGCACTGACCGACCGAACAACCGGCATCTCTGTGCTGCGGCTCGGCAACGGCGTGAGCAACGGTTTGATTTTTGTCATGGTCCCCGCACTGGTCATGGAGTGGTTGGCGGCGCGCCAGCGCATCAACCTCAGCGGCCTGATATACCTTGGGGTCGGTGCAGGGCTGCTGGTTTCCGGCGTACTCGCCAACCCGCCCGGGTTCGCTCAGACCGCGGCAGCACGCTGGTGGCCTGCAGCCCTGCTCAGTCTTCCGCTGGCACTCTGGGGCGGCTGGATCATCGTGCGTCTGCGGGTTGGCGCCCAGCCAGCACCATCTGTTGCGCCAACGGCCAGCGGCCGTTCCCCGCTACTGGACAAGCAAACGCGTCCGCTGTTCTTCGCCTATGCCGGTGCCGGTCTGGGCTACATTTTGCCGATGACCTTTCTGCCGATGATCGCCAGCATTCAGCTTGGCGAGGCTCATCCAATGGTGCACCAGAGCTGGTTGATCGTCGCCTGCACGACCTTGCCCGCAGCCTGGCTGTGGAATCATCTGGGACAGCGCCTTGGTGACCAGCCAGCCCTGATGATCAATTACGCAACACAGCTTGCCAGCGTCGTTTTTGCCTTGCTGCTGCCGGGCGTATGGGGTATCGCACTTTGCTCACTGCTCATGGGCAGCAGCTTTCTCGGCGCAGTGCTGCTGACCCAGCGGCTGGGCCGCAGCCTGCAACCGCATCAGGGCCCCAGACTGTCAGCCGCCCTGATTGCGCTCTACAGTGTTACTCAGTTGATCGGCCCGTGGCTGGCCCACGAGTGGCTGGGTCGCGGCGGCGTGCTGCCGGAAACCCTATGGCTTGGCGCCGGCGCCCTGCTCTGGAGTCTGATCTGGACAGCGAAAACACCTCAGCCAGACAAATAGCCGGGAACCGCCACGCCAGTTTGGCGCTCCAAAGCTCATGACAACTGACTTGAGGAAAGGTCTATGCACCCGAAGATAACCCCGATGCTGATTGCCGGCCTGCTCGCCGCGGTCATCGCAACTCCCTCCCAGGCTAAGCAGGAGGAGCGCGGCAACGGCAACAATGGTCACTCTCCGCACCAGAGCCAGTTCCGCGATGATCGCGACCGAGATCGGGATCGACACCATGACCGTGATCATTATGAAGACCGGGACCGGGACCGTTACAGTCGGCCCTACGACCGTGTTGAAGAGGACGTCATTCGTCGCATCTTCCGGGATAACCGCGATCTGGTGACACGCGGCAGCAATCTGCCACCGGGCATTCGCAAGAACCTGGCACGCGGCAAACCCCTGCCTCCGGGCATAGCGAGGCAACTGGACCCGCGCTTGGCCGATAGACTGCCCCACTATGACGGCTATGAGTGGCGACAGATCGACCGCGATGTCGTTCTAGCAGATGTAACCACCGGCGTTATTGAATCGATCATCTACGACGTTCTCGACTGACCTGCCCTGCAGGCGGGCATCACGGCCCGCCATGTCGCTACCTCTCCGACACAGTCACCCTGATATCCAGCACGCTCAATCAGCCAGATAGATGGATGCTATTTCCTTTGACAATCATTCTCATTCAAATTAGCATGCACCTATTGTCAGCCATGGCTGTTCAGGAGTGATTGCATGTACGTATGTCTCTGCAAGGGTGTAACCGACAACCAGATCAAGGACGCCATCGCTGGCGGGGCCTGCTCGATGCGCGACCTGCGCAATGATCTTGATGTGGGTACGCAGTGCGGCAAATGCGCCCGTGACTGCAAATCGCTGCTGAATGAAACACTTACCGCGCAAGCTTCCGCCGGCATGGCCACAGGTCAATTCATTGCCGCCTGATGGCGACTCTCATTATCGCCTGATAATCATTTTTAACGCCTTTCTTTTCAAGCACTTAGATTTGACAACCTGCTAGCGCCAGCCCACACTGCAGGACTGAATAGTCCAGAGGGCAGCGCTATGAAAGGCGACAAAAAAGTCATCCAGCACCTGAACACCGTCCTCGGTTTTGAACTGATTGCCATCAACCAGTACTTTCTGCACGCCCGCATGCTGCAGGACTGGGGCCTGGAAAAGCTCGGTGACAAGGAATACCACGAGTCGATTCACGTCATGAAGCACGCGGATCGGCTGATCAAGCGTATCCTTTTCCTGGAAGGCCTCCCCAACCTGCAAGACCTTGGCAAGCTGAAGATCGGCGAAAACACCAAGGAAATCCTCGACTGTGATCTGAAACTGCAGATGCAGGCTCTGCCGGCACTGAAAGAAGCGATTGCGTTCTGCGAGACCGCGGGCGACTACGGCAGCCGTGAAGTCTGTGAAGACATTCTCGAAGCAGAAGAAGAGCACGTCGACTGGCTGGAAACCCAACTGAGCCTGATCGAAGCTGTTGGCCTGGAAAATTATCAGCAGTCCCAGATCGGCTGAGTAAAGCCCTCCCCCTGCAGCACCGTCGAGAGGTGCTGCTTGCCTTGAATTGATCCCGGTCAAACTCTCACGCTCGAGATCAACTATGCTCATATCTCCACCTCACTGCCTGGTCAAGGAGGAGTTATGAGCACCATGCGCGCAGCCGTGTTCGTCGAACCCGGTAAGATCGAACTCCAGCAACGCCCCATTCCTGACATCGGGCCTACAGACGCCCTGCTCCGCGTTACCACCACGACGATCTGCGGTACCGATGTCCATATTCTCAAGGGTGAGTATCCGGTGCGACCGGGCCTGATCGTTGGTCACGAACCCGTCGGCATCATCGAAAAGCTGGGCAGCGCCGTCACCGGTTACGAGATCGGGCAGCGCGTCATTGCCGGCGCCATCACCCCCTGTGGGCAATGCCATCCGTGCCTTGACGGGCATTCCAGCCAATGTGGCGGGCAAGCCATGGGTGGCTGGCAACTGGGTAACAGTATTGACGGCTGCCAGGCCGAGTATGTGCGCATCCCCAACGCCCAGGCCAACCTCACCCCCGTACCCGACGGACTGAGCGACGAACAGGTGCTGATGTGCCCGGACATCATGAGTACCGGCTTTGGCGGAGCGGAGAGTGGTCATATCCGCATTGGCGATACAGTGGCGATATTTGCCCAGGGACCAATCGGCCTATGCGCAACCGCTGGCGCAAAACTGATGGGCGCAACCCGCATCATCGTCGTAGATGGTGTGCCCGAGCGGCTCGCGGTCGCCCGCCAGCTCGGCGCCGATATCACCATCAACTTTCGGGAGCAGGATCCGGTGCAGCGCATTCAGGAGATTACTGGCGGCGCAGGCGTGGACGTTGCCATTGAAGCACTGGGCACCCAGCAGACCTTCGAATCCTGTCTGCGCTCGCTGAAACCCGGTGGCACCCTTTCCAGCCTGGGAGTCTACTCGGGGAAACTGTCCATGCCGCTCGATGCATTTGCCGCCGGCCTGGGAGATCACAAGATCATTACCACGCTCTGCCCCGGGGGCAAGGAGCGCATGCGCCGCTTGATGGCGGTGGTCGCCTCCGGCCGAGTAGACCTGACGCCCATGGTCACCCATCGTTTTGCACTGGATGACATCGTCGAGGCCTATGACCTCTTCAGCCACCAACGGGACGGCGTACTTAAAGTCGCAATAACGCCCTGAAACGACAAAGGCCGGAATAACCCGGCCTTTGTTGTCCGCCCCCGCCACTCAGAGCGTGGCCAGAATCGCCTCAAGTGCGGCACCCGGCTCATCGGCACGGGTAATCGGTCTCCCGATGACCAGATAGCTGCTGCCATTTTCCAGCGCCTGGGCGGGCGTCACAATGCGCTTCTGATCGTCAGCTGCACTATCAGCCGGGCGGATGCCCGGCGTTACCAGCAGGAAGTCCTCACCCAGTGCACCGCGCAGCGCGCGCGCCTCACGTGCTGAACAGACCACACCGTCGAGACCACAGTCCTGGGTCAGGCGCGCCAGACGCTGTACCTGGACCATCGGCTCAATATCGACTCCGACTTCCTGCAGGTCTTCCTGCTCCAGGCTGGTCAGAATGGTCACCGCTGTCAGCAATGGGCGCTGGCCACCGCGGCGCTCCAGAATATCGCGGCAGGCTTCCATCATCCTTCGACCGCCGCTGGCATGAACATTGACCATCCAAACCCCCAGCTCGGCGGCAGCGCGAACGGCGCTGGCGGTCGTGTTGGGGATATCATGAAACTTGAGATCCAGAAAAACCTCAAACCCCAGACGCTGCAGCGACTCGACAACTGCCGGACCGGCACTGGTGAACAGCTCCTTACCCACCTTCACGCGACATTTTCCCGGGTCCAGCGCCTTAGCCATCTCCAGGGCTGCATTCGCCTCAGGAAAATCAAGGGCAACGATAATAGGGCTGGTAGTCGGCATAACATATTTCCTGTTGGTAATAACATTTTTCGGCAGACATCAGGTCAGCTCATGACCTTTCAGCGGCTTGACCGTAGACCATTGCTGGCAGCCTGGACATTGCCAGTGCAACTTGATACCGGAAAAACCGCAGTGCTCGCAGCGGTATTGCGGCCGAGCGCGCTGAAGCGTTTCCAGCAACCGACGAGAGGCTGACACACCGGTCTCGGAGTCACACTCATCCCCCAGTCTCAATAATCCCAGCACACCGCCCAGCGAGGGCCGTCGCTCAAGGTGTTGAAGCAGGAATCGCTCTGCCGCTTCCCGGCCCTCAGCTCGTCGCATGTGCTGCGCACGGGCCAGGAGTATTCTGACCGGCGGCGAGTCCGCCTGGCCGAGCGCCTGATCCAGATAGTCAGCCAAATTCAGCGCACCATTATCCGCACAGCGCTCCGCCAACGCCAGCACCTCGGGCACAAAGTCGGGAGAATCGGCGGCGACTCGACGCAGCAACCCGGGTAGCGCCTTGAGATTACCCAAACGCTCCTCCAGCTCTGCCAGAAGGATAAGCGCCCGAACGCATCCGGCATCTACCTTTAAGGCGGCCTGCAACCAGCTACGGGCTTGCTCGAATTCTCTGGAGGCCAGGGCCACAACCGCCATCTCGCAGTGATATTGCGCCAGCGTCACGGCAAACCGCGGCTGCTCACGCAGCAATCTGCGCCCGATAGCAATAGCCTGCCGCCATTCATGCTGCTGCTCGTAGACCGTAACCAGATCACCCAACGCCTCGGCGCGCAAGGACGATCTGGAATCGGCCAATGCCTCAAGCAGGCGTTCAGCACGCTGGTGCATGCCAACGGCCAGATAATCCCTTGCCAGCTCAAGCTGGACACGGTCCGCCTGCAGAGCGGTGAGATTTGGCCGCGCCAGCAGATTCTGATGCACCTTGATCGCCCGCTCCACATCACCACGCTGGCAAAACAGCTTGCCAATAGCGATATGTGTCTCGACAGTTTCCGGATTGACCTCCAGGGCGCGAATAAAGGTCTCAATCGCCTCGTCCGGCTGCTCATTCAGGAGGTAATTAAGGCCGATAAAGTACTGCCGATCGACAGCACTCCCGTGAGGCTTGAGCATAAAGCCTACCTTGATCGCCTCCCTGCGGCCCAGAAACCAGCCTATGGCAAGGGCCAGCACAAACAGGCCCAGGAACATCAGTTCCTGCATGGGATCAGCCTTTGACAGCTTGAGTGCGCAGCTTGTCTATTTCCTTGCGGTAGCGATTGAGCTCATTGCTTTGCACCATCAGCTTCAAACGCAGACGCGTGGTGATCAGCCAGCCAACGAAAATGCCCAGCACACTGCCGAGGATGAACGAAAGAACAACATAGAGGGAGAGAGGAAGAGCAGGAGACTGCATTTCGAGAAACTGCAGCGAAATGCTTTGCTGGTTTTCCAGCATGAAATCCATGGTTGCCAGTGCGACCAGCAGGAAAACCAGGATCAGCAACACGCGCTTTAACCACAGCATGTGAGACGACTCCGCATCCGTTGAGTGTTTGCGAAGTATAACCCAGGGTGTCGGCGGCGAGGTATGGGATCAGGCGTTTTCGAGCGACTCGTTAACCCGGTCACGTAACTCCTTGCCCGGCTTGAAGTGCGGAACGAACTTGCCGTCCAACTCGACAGAGTCCCCGGTTTTCGGATTACGACCGACCCGAGGCGCACGGTAATGCAGTGAGAAGCTGCCAAACCCGCGAATCTCGATACGCTCCCCGGTAGCGAGCGCCTGGGACATATGCTCCAGCATGGTTTTTATTGCCAACTCGACATCCTTCGCCGACAGCTGCCCCTGCTGCTCGACAATGCGCTCGATCAACTCCGACTTGGTCATGGTTTTCCCTTTCTTATCAAGCGAGTAGACTCGTTTTACAAGGTTGTACCATGCTTGACTAGGTTTGAACAGCCTGTTAAGCGAAGCGCTTGCGCGCTTCGCAGCTGCAAGCTGCAAGCTGCAAGCTGCAAGCTGCAAGCTGCAAGCTGCAAGCTGCAAGCTGCAAGCTGCAAGCTGCAAGCTGCAAGCTGCAAGCTGCAAGCTGCAAGCGTAATCAGGATGCGTTGCCTTACCGGGCTATCAAGTCTTTTCTATAAGCCTTCTCACGTATTCATAATCCTCAGAGAATCCGCGCAACTGGCAAGCTAGGGTTTTACTTGAAGCTTGCGGCTTGCGGCTTGTGGCTTGTGGCTTGTAGCCGCTCTAACGGGCGGGCACAAAAAAGGGCGACCGAAGTCACCCTTTTTTACAGCTGGAAAGGCTTAGTTGCCCTTGCCTTCCATCTGCTGCTTGATCAGATCACCAATGGTGGTCGGACCAGCGGCCAGCATTTCCTGCTTACGCAGATCCTGCATGGCTTCTTTCTCGTCTTCAACGTCCTTCGCCTTGATGGACAGGCTGATAACGCGGCTCTTGCGGTCGACACCAATGATCTTGGCTTCGACTTCATCGCCAACGTTCAGAACGTTGCGAGCGTCTTCGATACGGTCACGGCTGATTTCGGAGGCTTTCAGAGTGCCTTCGATGTCGTCGCCCAGAGTGATTACTGCACCCTTGGCATCAACTTCCTTGACGGTACCGGTGATGATGCTGCCCTTCTCGTTCAGGGAAACGAAGTTGGAGAACGGATCGTCTTCCAGCTGCTTGACGCCCAGGGAGATACGCTCACGCTCCGGATCAACAGACAGGATGACAGTCTCGATCTCGTCGCCTTTCTTGAAGCGACGTACCGCTTCTTCGCCAGCTTCGTTCCAGGAGATGTCGGACAGGTGAACCAGACCGTCGATGCCGCCATCCAGACCGATGAAGATACCGAAGTCGGTGATGGACTTGATGGAACCGGAGATCTTGTCGCCCTTGTTGAACTTGCTGGAGAACTCTTCCCACGGGTTCATCTTGCACTGCTTGATCCCCAGGGAGATACGACGACGGTCTTCGTCGATGTCCAGAACCATAACTTCCACTTCGTCGCCAACGTTGACAACCTTGGACGGGTGGATGTTCTTGTTGGTCCAGTCCATTTCGGAAACGTGAACCAGGCCTTCAACGCCTTCTTCCAGCTCGGCGAAGCAGCCGTAGTCGGTCAGGTTGGTGACCTTGGCGGTAACGCGAGTGCCTTCCGGATAACGACCGGTGATAGCAACCCACGGATCTTCGCCCAGTTGCTTCAGACCCAGAGAAACGCGGTTGCGCTCGCGGTCGAACTTCAGGACCTTGACGTCGATCTCGTCGCCAACGTTGACGATCTCGGACGGATGCTTGATACGCTTCCACGCCATGTCGGTAATGTGCAGCAGGCCATCGACGCCGCCCAGGTCGACGAACGCACCGTAATCGGTGAGGTTCTTGACGATACCCTTGACGACTTGACCTTCCTGCAGGGTTTCCAGCAGGGCTTCGCGCTCGGCGGAGTTCTCGGCTTCCAGGACAGCACGACGGGAAACGACAACGTTGTTGCGCTTCTGGTCCAGCTTGATGACCTTGAATTCCAGTTCCTTGTTTTCCAGGTGGGTGGTGTCACGTACGGGACGTACGTCAACCAGCGAGCCCGGCAGGAACGCACGGATGGTGTTGACGTCGACGGTAAAGCCACCTTTGACCTTGCCGTTGATGACGCCCTTGACGACTTCTTCTGCAGCGAAAGCAGCTTCGAGGACCTTCCACGATTCGGCGCGCTTGGCCTTCTCGCGGGACAGCTTGGTTTCACCGAAACCGTCTTCGACGGCATCCAGTGCAACGTGCACCTCATCACCCACAGCGATGGTCAGTTCGCCCTGTTCGTCCAGGAACTGATCACGCGGGATAACACCCTCTGATTTCAGACCGGCGTGAACGGTGACCCAGTCGGAGTCGATGTCCACAACGATACCAGTGATGATGGAGCCCGGCTCCATATCAAGGGTTTTTAGGCTTTCTTCAAAAAGTTCGGCAAAGCTTTCGCTCATTTGGAATCCTGTAAATTAAGTATTTGGGATGCTACCGCATAGCCGCTCAAGAGCGCGCTGTGCAGCCACTGTCCCGCCACGCCACCAGCTTGCGTGGGTTGATTATCTCAATGCGCCTTCCGGTGTCGCTGGTTGCCCGGAAAGTACCAACTGATCAGCCCAGCAAATTGCGCTCAAGCGCCATTGCGTGGACTGTTTCAAGTACTTCTTCGATGCCCATCTGCGTGGAGTCGATCTGAATGGCATCCTCCGCTGGCTTGAGCGGAGCGACGCTGCGATTCATATCGCGCTCGTCACGGGCGACGATCTCATCTAGAAGACTCGCCAGATTAGCAGTTTCGCCCTTTTCGAGCAACTGCCGATGACGACGGGACGCGCGCTCCTGGGCGCTGGCTGTCAGATACACTTTTAGCTGGGCGTCGGCGAAGACCACCGTTCCCATATCACGACCGTCCGCGACCAGACCGGGTGCCTCACGAAACGCACGCTGACGCTGCAGCAGGGCGTCGCGCACGGCCGGCAGCGCCGCAACCTGAGAGGCGCCAGCGCCGACCGCTTCGGTGCGAATAGCCCGGCTGACGTCCTCACCTTCCAGAATAATCTGCTGCTCGCGCCCGTCCTCGGCAGCAACAAACTGCACGTCCAGGTGCGCAGCCAAGGCCTCAAGCGCGGCTTCGTTGGTCAGGTCAACCCCGTGATTGCGGGCGGCAAATGCCAGCAAACGATACAGCGCCCCCGAGTCGAGCAGATTCCAGCCCAGTCGGCGGGCCAGCAGACCGGCAATGGTTCCCTTGCCTGAGCCGCCGGGGCCGTCGATGGTAATGACGGGGGCCTGTTGATCAATCACGCGCTTTCCTCCAGTTGGACTTTCATGCCGACCGACTGCGCCAGCTCGACAAAGCCCGGGAACGACGTTGCCACGTTGGCGCAGTCCTTGATGTAAATGTCACCGGTGGCGCGCAGCGCGGCTACCGAGAACGACATGGCAATACGGTGGTCTCCGTGGCTTTCAACGCTGCCACCGCCAATCGGGCCGCCGTCGATGATAATGCCATCCGGAGTCGGCTCGGCCTTGACGCCCAGCGCCTGCAGACCATCGGCCATGACCTGGATCCGGTCCGACTCCTTGACCCGCAGCTCTTCGGCGTCACGCAGGATAGTGCGCCCTTCGGCGCAGGCTGCAGCAACAAACAATACCGGGAACTCGTCGATTGCCAGCGGCACCTGATCCACCGGGATATCGATGCCTTTTAGCGGAGCGTAACGCACGCGAATATCGGCAACCGGCTCACCACCTACTTCGCGCTCGTTCAGCAACTCCAGGTTGCCGCCCATTTCGCGCAGGATGTTGATGATGCCGATGCGAGTCGGGTTGATGCCGACGTGCTCGAGCGTCAGATCCGCGCCCTCGCAGATGCTGGCGGCCACCATGAAGAACGCCGCAGAAGAAATATCTGCCGGCACGTCGATACGACAGGCAGTCAGCTTGTGACCTGACTCGATGGTGACGGTATCGCCATCAACTTTGACCGGATAACCGAAGCCCTTGAGCATGCGCTCGGTATGATCACGGGTCGGCGCCGGCTCGGTCACGGACGTGGCACCGGAAGCATACAGGCCGGCCAGCAGAATGCAGGACTTGACCTGCGCACTGGCCATCGGCATCTGATAGTCCATACCCATCATGCGACTGCCACCCTTGATGCGCAGCGGCGGACGACCTTCATCACCGGTTTCGATCTGCGCACCCATCTCGCGCAGGGGCTTGGCCACCCGCCCCATCGGGCGCTTGGACAACGACGCATCGCCGGTCAGCACGGTGTCGAACTCCTGCCCCGCCAGCAGGCCGGAAAGCAGGCGCATGGAAGTACCGGAGTTACCCAGATACAGCGAGCCCGGCGGCGCCTTCAGGCCGTGCAGACCCACACCATTGATCGTGACTCGACCATGATGCGGACCTTCGATAACCACACCCATATCGCGAAATGCCTGCAGTGTTGCCAGGCTGTCCTCACCCTCGAGAAAACCCTCAACCTCGGTCACACCTTCGGCCAGGGAGCCGAGCATGATGGAGCGGTGGGAAATGGATTTGTCGCCCGGCACGCGAATGCGGCCGCTCACCTGCCCGCCAGGGCGCGCGATGAAATTGAATTCTTTGCTTTGCATAGGTTCCATGTAAGCCCTGCGGGCCAGAATAGTGCTGAAATGCTCTCGTGCCGACTTGGCTCGGGTAAACACACCGAGCAGCGTGTTGGCATCGCGGGTTTCCACCGCCTCACGCAGCCGACCCAGATCCTGAGTAAAGGCGTCCAGGCTGCGAAGTACCGCATCCCGGTTAGCCAGAAACACATCGCGCCACATCACCGGATCACTCGCGGCAATGCGGGTAAAGTCCCGGAAACCACCTGCCGCGTATCGGAAAATCTCAAGATTCTCGTTACGCGACGCCAGCGTATCGACCAGCGAAAAGGCCAGCAGATGCGGCAGATGACTGGTGGCCGCCAGGACTTCGTCATGGTCGGCCAGTGACATCTGCTCCACATCGGCACCCAGCGCCTGCCAGCAACGCTGCACCAGCTCGATGGCACTATCGGCCGTCTGCTCCAAAGGCGTCAAAATGACCTTATGATGACGAAACAGATCTGCGCGGGACGCTTCCACACCGCTCTTTTCAGAACCGGCGATCGGATGTCCCGGCACGAAGTTGGCTGGCACCTGTCCAAAAACCTCTTCTACCGCCAGCGCAACCGCACCCTTGGTACTTCCCACATCGGTCATTACCGCCTGACCGAGATCCATCGCAGCCAACTGGGCCAGCACCGCGCGCATGCCCAGCACTGGCACGGCCAGCATGATCAGATCGGCACCCCGGACGGCTTCCGCCAGATCTGCAGTCGTACTGTCAACCACACCAAGGGGAACAGCCTGACGACGGGCAACCGGGTCCAGATCACAACCAATGACTTCCCGGCAAAGGCCGCTCTCGCGCATACCCTTGGCAAAAGAGCCGCCAATCAGCCCCAGACCGATAACAGCCAGGCGCCCGATTATCGGCGTGCCCTGTGACAGCGTGGTTACGTTAGACACGCGCCAGCACCTGCTTCAGGGCATCGAGAAAACGCTGGTTCTCGACCGGCAAGCCTATGGTCACGCGCAGGTAATTCGGCATGCCGTAGTTGGCCACCGGCCGCACGATCACACCCTCACGCAGCAGCCCCTGGAACACCGGCGCAGCCTCGCGCCCCAGATCAATAGCCAGGAAGTTGCCACGGGACGGAATCCAGCTCAGCCCAAGCGCGGCACATCCTTCTTCCAGCTGCTGCATGCCAATACGGTTGATGCGGCGACTTTCGATCAGGTACGCCTCGTCCTCCAGGGCAGCCAGCGCAGCGGCCAGCGCGAGGCTGTTGACATTGAACGGCTGACGCACCCGATTCAGTGCATCGGCAATTGCCGGGTGGGACAGGCCGTAGCCCACACGCAGCGCTGCCAGACCGTAGGCCTTGGAGAATGTGCGCGACACCAGCAGGTTGCTGTAGCGCCCGAGATAGTCGACACCGTTGGGAACATCGTCGGTTTCAACGTATTCGGTATAGGCCTCGTCCAGCACGACTATCACGTTCTCGGGTACGCGATCCAGAAACGCTTCCAGCGCATCGCGCTCAATCCAGGTACCGGTCGGATTGTTCGGGTTGGCGATAAAGACCACGCGGGTAGACGGCGTGATGGCCGCCGCCATGGCGTCCAGATCATGCCCCCAGTCCTTGGCCGGCACCGATACTGCCCTAGCACCCACCGCCTGGGTCACAATCGGATACACCGCAAAGGCATGATCACTGAACACCACTTCATGTTCAGGCCCCACGAAGGCACGCGCAACCAGCTCAAGAATATCGTTGGAACCGTTGCCCAAAGTGATACCGGCCGTATTCACCCCCGACTTCGCGGCCAACGCCTGCTTCAATGCAAAGCCGTTACCGTCCGGATAACGAGTCAGCTCCGGCAACGCAGCGGCAATGGCCTCCCGCACCGCCGGGCTGGGACCCAGCGGGTTCTCGTTACTCGCCAGCTTGACGATATCCTGAGGGCGCAGCCCAAACTCGCGCGCCAATTCCTCGACCGGCTTACCCGGCACATAGGGGGACAGCTTCTGTACGCCTGGACGCGCCAGGTTGAGAAAATCGCAACTCATAGAACACAAGCCTCAAGCTACAAGCAGCAAGCTTCAAGTCACACCAGGCCGCAGTTGCTTGCAGCTTGCGGCTTGCAGCTTGTCGCTGATGATTTATAGCACCGCCTTCGGATACGACCCCAGCACCTTCAGCGCCACCGAATCGTCATTGATTTTCTCCAGCACATCCTTGATCAACGGATCGTGCTGATGACCGAAGAAATCGATAAAGAACACATAGGTCCACTTGCCGCTGCGCGACGGGCGGGTTTCGATGCGACTGAGATCAATACCGTTGGAGTGGAACGGCTCCAGCAGATGATGCAGAGCACCCGGCTTGTTGCGCATGGAGACGATGATCGATGTCTTGTCGTCGCCGGTCGGCGGAACCTGCTGGTTACCGATGATCAGAAAGCGCGTGGAGTTGTCCGGGCGATCTTCGATCTTCTCGGCCAGACGGGTCAGACCGTAGAGGTCGGCCGCCATATCGCCGGCGATCGCCGCCGAGTTCCACTCGCCCTTGACCCGCCGCGCCGCATCGGCGTTGCTGGCAACCGCAACGCGCTCGACATTCGGATAGTGGGCATCGAGCCATTTGCGACACTGGGCCAGCGACTGGGCGTGGGAGTAGACGCGGGAAATCTTGTCGGTCTTGGTGTTCTCACCCACCAGCAGATGGTGGTGTATACGCAGCTCCACTTCACCGCAGATCACCAGATCGTGCTCAAGGAAGCTGTCCAGCGTGTGATTGATCGCGCCTTCGGTGGAGTTCTCTACCGGCACCACACCGAAATGCACTGCGCCTGCAGCAACTTCACGGAAGATCTCGTCAATTGCCGCCATCGGCACACTGACCACCGAGTGACCAAAATGCTTGAGTGCAGCCGCCTGGGTAAAGGTGCCTTCCGGGCCGAGGTAGGCCACACGCAGCGGCTCTTCAAGCGCCAGACAGGCCGACATGATCTCACGGAACAGACGGGCCATTTCTTCGTTATCGAGCGGCCCCTTGTTCAGCTCCATGATGTGCTTGAGCACCCAGGCTTCACGTTCGGGGCGATAGAACACCGGCTTGACACCAGGTTCCAGCGCCTTCTGCTTGACCTGAGCGACCGTCTGCGCACAGGTTGCGCGCTCACTGATCAGGTCAAGAATCTTTTCATCAATGGTGTCGATGCGCTTGCGCAGCGCCTTCAACTGATCTTCATCAGACATGAGTATCAACCGTGCTGCTGTTCGAACTCGGCCATATAGGCCACCAGAGCGTCAACCGCCGCTTGCGGCACCGCGTTGTAGATGGAGGCACGCATGCCGCCCACCGAACGGTGACCCTTCAGGTTCAGCAGGCCGCGCTCTTCTGCGCCAGCCAGGAAGGGTTTGTCCAGGCGATCATCGGCCAGACGGAACGGGATGTTCATCCAGGAGCGATCGGCCACGTTGATCGGGTTGGTGTACAGCTCGCTGGCATCAATCGCCGAGTACAGGGCTTTCTGCTTGGCATCGTTGACGCGCTTGACCGCCTCCAGACCGCCCTGCTCCTTCAGCCACTGGAAGATCAGGCCAGACAGGTACCAGGCAAAGGTCGGAGGCGTGTTGTACATCGAATCGTTCTTGGCGGCGACGGCATAGTCCAGCATGGTCGGACAGCTGGCACGCGCCCGACCCAGCAGGTCTTCACGCACGATCACGACGACCAGACCGCTCGGGCCGATATTTTTTTGCGCACCGGCATAGATCATGCCGAATTGCGATACATCAACCGGGCGCGACAGGATGGTTGAGGACATATCCGCCACCAGCGGAACCTCACCAGTCTGCGGTACCCAGTTGAACTCCAGCCCGCCAATGGTTTCGTTCGGGCAGTAATGCACGTAAGCCGCATCAGCGGACAGCTGCCATTCGTTCTGACCGGGAATCGCGAAGTAATCATATGACTTGGCGCTGCCGGCGACATTGACGTTACCGAACCGCGACGCTTCCTCGATGGCCTTGCGCGACCAGATACCGGTATCGATATAGTCCGCACTGCCCCCCTCGGGCATCAGGTTCAGCGGGACCTGGGCAAACTGCTGACTGGCGCCGCCCTGCAGGAACAGCACCTTGTAGTTGTCAGGAATGGACATCAGGTCGCGCAGGTCCTGTTCGGCCTGCTGGGCTACCGAGACGAACTCGTCGCTGCGGTGGCTCATTTCCATGATCGACAGGCCCTTGCCCTGCCAGTCAAGCAGCTCGGCCTGAGCCCGCTGCAACACCGCTTCCGGCAATGCAGCCGGCCCAGCACAGAAATTGAACAGACGCTTACTCACGATTACTCCTGATCATCCACGGGTTGCTGCTCATCAGCTTCCGAAAGCGCAGCGTCGCCTTCTGCAACGACGCCCTCTTCCGGTTCAATATCGTCTTCCGACGGTTCCTGCACACGTTCCAGGCCAACCAGCTTCTCTTCCGGCGCCAGGCGGATCAGCATCACGCCCTGGGTGTTACGCGACAGGCTCGACACCTCGCTGACCCGGGTACGCACCAGCGTGCCCTGATCGGAGATCAGCATGATCTCCTCGCCATCGACGACCTGCACCGCGCCAACCAGCGGGCCATTGCGCTCGTTGGACACCATGGCGATGACGCCCTGACCACCACGGCCGCGTCGGGGGAACTCTTCCAGAACCGTACGCTTGCCATAGCCGCGCTCGGAAGCGGTCAGAATCTGTGCTTCGCGCTCCGGAATCAGCATCGAGATCAGGCGTTGACCGGTCGGCAGGCGCATACCACGCACACCGCGGGCAGTACGCCCCATGGTGCGCACGTGGCGCTCCTTGAAGCGAATGACCTTGCCGCCGTCGGAGAACAGCATGATGTCGCGCGAACCATCGGTGATGGCTGCAGCGATCAGGGTGTCGCCTTCTTCCAGACGCAGCGCGATAAGGCCGTTGCTGCGCGGACGGCTGAACTGCACCAGCGGTGTTTTCTTCACGGTACCGCGCGCGGTTGCCATAAAGATGTAGGCGCCGGTAGGCTCATCGCTGTCGTCATCGTCGCCATCTTCAGCATCAGCGTCATCGGACTCGACCTCAACAGCCTCGCCTTCGATCACACTGTTTTCATCATCCAGCTCTTCGCCTTCCTCGGCACTCTGTTGCTGCAACGCTTCCAGATCAATCTGCAGCATCGCGGTAATCCACTCGCCCTCTTCCAGCGGCAGCAAATTCACCAGCGGACGGCCGCGCGCGGTGCGCGAAGCCTCAGGAATTTCGTAGGTTTTCAGCCAGTAAACCTTACCGCGGCTGGAGAACAGCAGCAGCGTGGCATGACTGTTGGCAACCAGCAGGTGCTCGACGTAGTCTTCATCTTTCACACCGGTCGCCGCCTTACCGCGACCACCACGGCGCTGAGCCTGGTAATCGGTCAGCGGCTGGCTCTTGGCATAGCCACCGTGGGAAATGGTCACCACGCGCTCTTCTTCGGTAATCAGATCAGCGATGGTCAGATCCATGCGCGACGCAACGATCTCGGTACGACGCTCGTCGCCGAAGGCTTCCTTGACCTGCTCCAGCTCTTCAACGATGACTTCCATCAGACGTTCATGGCTGTTGAGAATGCGCAGCAGCTCACCAATCTGTTCCAGAATCTGCTGATACTCGGTGAGCAGTTTTTCGTGTTCCAGACCGGTCAGGCGATGCAGGCGCATGTCGAGAATCGCCTGGGCCTGTTCGGCAGACAGGTAGTACTGACCATCGCGCAGGCCGAATTCCTCACCGAGCCCGTCAGGGCGGCAGGATTCGGCACCCGCACGTTCGACCATTTCGATCAACGTGCCCGGCGCCCAGGCAGTCGCCAGCAGGCGCTCCTTGGCTTCGGCCGGGGTCGGCGACTGCTTGATCAGCTCGATCACCGGATCAATGTTGGATAGCGCAACCGCCTGACCTTCGAGGATGTGACCGCGCTCACGGGCCTTGCGCAGCTCATACACGGTACGGCGGGTAACCACCTCGCGGCGGTGGCGTACGAAGGCTTCCAGCAGCTCCTTGAGGTTCAGGATCTTCGGCTGGCCATCGAGCAGGCCGACCACGTTGATGCCGAAAACACTCTGCATCTGGGTCTGGGCATAAAGGTTGTTGAGTATCACCTCGGGCACTTCGCCCCGGCGCAACTCGATTACCACGCGGATACCGTCCTTGTCAGACTCATCGCGCAGCTCGGTAATACCCTCAAGCTTCTTCTCTTTTACCAGTTCGGCGATCTTCTCGATCAGACGCGCCTTGTTGAGCTGGTAGGGCAATTCGGAAATCACGATCTGCTGGCGACCGCCAACCTTGTCGATATCTTCGATATGGCAGCGAGCACGGACGTAAATGCGACCGCGCCCGGTACGGTAGGCCTCAACGATGCCCGCACGACCATTGATGATACCGGCGGTCGGGAAGTCAGGCCCCGGAATGAACTCCATCAGCTCGTCGATGCTGATATCGGGATTGCTGATCACCGCCAGACAGCCGTTGATCACTTCGGTCAGGTTGTGCGGCGGGATATTGGTCGCCATACCGACGGCGATACCACTGGAACCGTTGACCAGCAGGTGCGGAATCTTGGTCGGCAGGACGTCTGGAATCTGCTCCTTGCCGTCGTAGTTGGGTACCCAGTCGACGGTTTCCTTGTCCAGATCGGCCAACAGTTCATGGGTCAGCTTGGCCATCCGCACTTCGGTGTAACGCATTGCTGCCGCGTTATCGCCATCGATGGAACCGAAGTTGCCCTGACCGTCGACCAGCGGATAGCGCATGGAAAAGTCCTGCGCCATACGCACGATAGTGTCGTATACGGCAGAGTCACCGTGCGGGTGGTACTTACCGATCACGTCACCAACAACACGGGCCGACTTCAGGTACGGCTTGTTCCAGTCGTTGCCCAGTTCGCTCATCGCGTACAGCACGCGACGGTGCACCGGCTTGAGGCCATCGCGCACGTCCGGCAGTGCCCGTCCGACAATTACGCTCATCGCATAATCCAGATAGGACTGCTTCAGTTCGTCTTCGATATTGACTGGAAGGATCTCTTTGGCCAGTTCACCCATGAAACGGCATTCCTTTTATTGTCGGCAACCCATTGATGCCAAAAGCATTAGTCACATGCGCAAGGAGGACGAACACGCCTACCAACCCGCACCGCAGGCCGAGGCCCGCAGCGGGACGCGTCCCGCCCGATCAAAGCGGCAGAGGATACCACAGACAACCCGCAGGCGGGAGCATGAAGCACACCTGCGCCAGCGTCTCAGTGCAGCTGACGCACACTCATCAGATTGGCAATTTTGCCCTCGTCCGGTTGCTCGATAATGCCCTTTTCAGTGACGATCGCGTCTATCAACTCGACCGGCGTCACATCCAGCGCCATCTCCCCGCCGCCGAACCCACCGGGCGCAGCTCCTCCCAACTGATCCGGCCTCAGATCATCAGCATCAGGCAAACTCGAATCAATGGTGGCTGTGGATGCCACCACCATAAAACGCAGACCGTGGTGCATTGCCAGAATGGCCAGCGCGTAGCTGCCCAGTGGACCGATCACGTCGCCATTGGCCGCAATTTTCTCCGCACCAACCACCACCCAGGTAACCCCGTCATATTTCATCAGCCGCCCGGCTTCGACGTCGGCATGCAAGGAGGCAGATACCCCGTCACGCACAAGCTCGAAGACACCCGCCTCCGCGTGCGGCATGGTTGAACGGGCCTCGTTGACCAGCACCTCGCCCACCAGCCCTGCCGCACTTGCAGAGCGCACTACCCCATAGGTGGTGCCACCACCGCCACCGGACAGGTCGCCACCATAGCCATGCAGCATGATCCGATGAACAGATGCCTTGTGGCGCCGCAACAGCTGCACCCCGAGCCGCGCCATGACCTGATTGGCCTCACGATCGGCGGCCTGAATAGCCTGGGCTGCCTGCAGCAACCGCAGCGCCATGTCATCCCCCGATCTGGAACTGACAACCGTTTGGCGCATGATGCCCAGCGCCCACTGCAATGCCGCTGCCATCGGCTGTATCGCCGCCAGTTCATCCATCAGCGGCTGCAATACTTCCATCCAGGCAACCGGAGGAACCGGCCTGCGCGCAGCCAGCGCCAGCGCATAGGCTGCAGCGATCCCCAGCGCAACCCCTCCGCAGACGGCGCCATCACGCATCAGAACCAGCACCTCGGCCGGCGCCGAGCAGGTAGCAACTGCCGGCTGACCATCAAGCGTGCGCAAATCCAGCACCCGGAGCTTTCCCTCGGGCAACCAGACCAGGCCCTGCAACGGATGGTCTACAGCTACGGTCTCTACATGCAACATGAGCGAATCCCCTATTCCGATGCGGCGGCCTGTCAGCAACCGCCGCCACTTTCACGCTGCATTTGCGCACCACCAGCAGGTATACTTGCCGACCATGATGCAAGGTGAACTGAACATGACCACGCTGCCCCGCGAGCTCGATCTGCTGATCGTGCCACGCTGGATCGTGCCCGTTGTCCCGCACGGCCAGGTCCTTGAAAATCATGCCCTGGCAGTCCATCAGGGGCGCATCGTCGGCATTGTGCCGGTGGCCTCCGCCAACGCGTTGAATCCGCGCGAGCGACGCGACCTGCCAGACCATGTCCTGATTCCGGGCCTGATCAACGCCCATGGCCACGCAGCCATGACGCTGTTCCGTGGCCTGGCCGACGATCTGCCGCTGATGACATGGCTGACAGACCATATATGGCCCGCAGAAGGCCGCTGGGTCAACGCCGATTTTGTCCGTCTGGGCACTGACCTTGCGATTGCCGAGATGCTGCGCGGCGGCACAACCTGTTTTTCCGACATGTATTTCTTCCCGGACGTAGCCGCGGCCGCCGCAATGGATGCGGGTATCCGGGCCCAACTGTGCTTTCCGGTCATAGATAATCCGATCCCGGGTGCACGCAATGCTGAAGAGGCCATTGCCAAGGGATTGCGCCTGCGCGATGACACCCGTCACAACGGCCTGATCAGCGTCGCGTTCGGCCCACACGCACCCTATACCGTCGGCGATGAGAACCTGACCCGCATCCGCACCCTGGCGGACGAACTGGACATGCCGATTCACATGCATCTCCACGAGACTGCCGGCGAGGTAGCCGACGCGGTAGCGCAGACCGGCCTGCGCCCGTTGCGTCGCCTGCAACAGCTGGGTCTGCTAAGCCCGCGTCTGCAGGCCGTGCATGTCACCGAGATCAACGACGAAGACCTCGACCTGCTGGTCGAGCACGGTGTCCAGCTGATCCACTGCCCCGAATCAAACCTGAAGCTGGCCAGTGGCATGATGCCGGTTCAGCGCCTGCTGGACGCCGGCCTGAATGTGGCGCTCGGCACCGACGGCGCCGCCAGCAACAATGATCTCGACATGCTTGGCGAAATGCGCACCGCTGCCATGCTGGCAAAGATCGTCGCCGGCGCCCCGACCGCACTGGATGCCCACAGCGCCCTGCACATGGCCACGCTCGCCGGCGCACGTGCACTTGGACTGGACGAGGAAACCGGCTCCATCGAGGTCGGCAAGGCCGCCGACCTGACCGCTGTCAACCTGTCCGGTCTGGCCCAGCAGCCGCTTTATCATCCCGTGTCCCAACTGCTTTATACCTGCAGCGCCAGTCAGGTCAGTGATGTCTGGGTTGCCGGGCGCTGCAAGCTGCGTGACGGACAACTGACCGAAATCGATCCACAACCCATTCTGCAGCAGGCTCGCAGCCTGGCTGAACTCATCGCCAAAGGGGATACCCATGAGTCTTAACGTCGATCGCGCCGAAATCGCCAAGTTTGAAGCGTTGGCCAGCCGCTGGTGGGACCGCAACAGCGAGTTCAAACCACTGCACGAAATCAACCCGTTGCGTACCAACTGGATCGATGAGCGCGTTGGTCTGGCGGGCAAGAAGGTACTGGATGTAGGTTGCGGTGGCGGCATTCTGGCCGAAGCCATGGCCCAGCGCGGCGCCCAGGTCACCGGCATCGACATGGGCGAAGCGCCGCTGGCCGTGGCCCGCCTGCATCAGCTCGAATCCGGCGTCAGCGTCGAATATGAACAAAGCACCGCTGAAGAGTTCGCCGAGCAACACGCCGGCACCTTTGACGTAGTGACCTGTCTGGAGATGCTGGAGCACGTACCCGACCCGGGCTCGGTCATTCGCGCCTGCACCCGCCTGCTCAAACCCGGCGGCCAGGTGTTCTTCTCGACCATCAACCGCAACCCCAAGTCATTCCTGTTCGCCATCGTCGGCGCAGAATACGTCCTGCGCATGCTGCCGCGCGGCACTCACGAGTTCGCCAAGTTCATTCGTCCGGCCGAGCTGGGCGGCTGGATTCGTGACGCCGGGCTGGACCTTCAGGACATCACCGGCCTGACCTACAACCCGCTGACCCGCACCTACAAACTCGGCAGCGACGTCGACGTGAACTACATGGTCTACTGCCAGCTGGGAGCCGACGCCTGATGCTCAGCGGCGTTCTGTTTGATCTGGACGGCACCCTGCTGGACACCGTTGACGACTTCATGGCCGTCATCGACGCCATGCTGGACGACCACCAGCGTCCACGCGTGGCACCGGCGCTGATCCGCGCACAGGTATCCGACGGCTCCATCGGCATGCTGTCGGCCGCCTTTGCCACGCGCCCGGGCGAGCCCGGCTTTGATGTCCTGCGGGAGGAATTTCTCAGTCGCTACGAGCAGGCCTTGAGCGTGCACACCCGACCGTTCCCCGGCATCCTGCCGCTGCTCGACTGGCTGGAAGCCGAGGGCCTGCCCTGGGGCGTTGTGACCAACAAGCTGAGTCGCTTCAGCATACCGCTGATGGAACAGATTGGTCTGGCCGAGCGCTGCGCCAGCCTGGTCTGCCCGGATCAGGTCAGTCGAGGCAAGCCGCACCCGGAACCGGTGCTCAAGGCCTGCGCCGAGCTAGGCGCCGATCCGCAACGCTGCGTCTTCATAGGCGACCACCTGCGCGATATTCAGGCGGGCCAGGCCGCCGGACTGACAACCATAGCCGCACTCTACGGCTATCTGCCGCCAGACGAAGACCCTGCAAGCTGGCAGGCTACCCACAGTGTTCAAACCGCCAGCGATCTGCAGCCCTGGCTGCGCGGCCGGCACAACCCGGAGACAATGCATGTTTGACTATACCGCCCCCGCCGACCTGCTGGCCGGACGCGTGATTCTGATTACCGGCGCCGGCGATGGCATCGGCCGCGCCTGCGCGCTGAGTTGTGCCGCCCATGGCGCGACAGTTGTGCTGGTGGGCCGTACCCAGAGCAAACTGGAAGAGGTATACGACGCCATCGAGGCAGCCGGTCATCCGCAACCGGCGCTGTGCCCGCTGAATCTGGAAACAGCAACGGAAAAGGACTACGAAGACCTGGCCGACCAGCTGTTCGATACCTTCGGCAAACTCGATGGCCTGGTACACAACGCCGCCGAACTCGGGCCGCGCACCCTGCTGGACAACGTCAAGGCGGATGCCTGGATGCGGGTAATGCAGGTCAACGTCAATGCCCCCTTCCTGCTGACCAAGGCCATGATGCCGCTGCTGCGTGCGTCCAGTGATGCGTCGATCGTCCTGCTGTCCTCCAGCGTCGGTCGCAAAGGTCGCGCTTACTGGGGCCCCTACGCGATCAGCAAGTTCGCAGTGGAAGGCATGATGCAGGTTCTGGCAGACGAACAGGACGGCACCAGCAACATCCGGGTCAATAGCCTGAACCCGGGGGCCACCCGCACCCGCATGCGGGCCAAGGCATACCCGAACGAGCCGGTAGAAACCAATCCGGCGCCGGATGCCATCATGCCCGCATTTCTCTATTTGCTCGGCCCCGATAGCCAGGATTGCAATGGTCAGGCGATCAACGCCCAGTAAGACGGGATATTGACGATCCCTTGGCGCGCCACCATCGCCGCCCCGGTCGAGGGCGGCATTTTTTTGCCGCAAGCAGCCATAGCCCAGAACAAACAAAGCCTAAGGCATTGATTATAAAGAACTTCAAATAATGGCACATTGATTGCTTTACCCACCTTGTCAGTAGACTAGCGGATAAAGCAATCATGCCAGTTCAGGGAAATACCATCGACTTCGACTCGGCGCGCGTAAAGCTCGGTCAAACCTGCTCGCAGCGACGTCGCAACGGCAAGCCCAATGTCACCCTGCAGGACACCCGACGCGAGTTGACCCAAACGCTGCAAACCAGCCTTGAGCTTGAGCGCGTGCTGGGCATGTTTTACGACGCCTTGCGCGAGCTGCTGTATATCGATGGGCTGGAGTATCGCCATACCGGCGCAGCCAGCCCGATTCTGCATGGGCACTACGGAATCCACCGCTGCAGCTATCGCATGTCGCACGCCGGAGATTACCTGGGAGAACTGCAATTGAGTCGTCAGACGCGGTTCGACGAGGCTGAGCTCGTCAGCATTGAGGGACTGCTGGCCACCCTGCTGTTCCCCCTGCGCAACGCACTTCTCTACCGAGAAGCTCTGACCTGCGCGCTGAACGATGCGCTCACCGGTGCAGGCAACCGGCTCGCGCTCAACCAGAACCTGGAACGCGACATTCGCAGCAGCAAACGCAGCGGGCAGCCGCTCTCACTGCTGGTACTGGATGTTGACCACTTCAAAAGCGTCAATGACAACTATGGCCACGCATACGGAGATGAGGCGCTAAAGGCCGTAGTCGACTGCGTCACGGCGACATTGCGAAACGTAGACGGGCTTTATCGATTGGGCGGCGAGGAATTCGTGGTCCTGCTGAACAACACTGACGCCGACGCCTGCAACCTGGTAGCCGAGCGCATCCGACAATCGATTGAACAGCTGCAGTTCCAGATTGACGGCCAGCCACTGCCAATGACGGCCAGCCTTGGCCATGCCACGCTGCGCCCCACCGACGACGCACGCAGCCTGCTGGATCGCGCAGACCAGCGCATGTATGCGGCAAAGCGCAATGGCCGTAACCGGGTTGTCGGGGAGGAGTAGGAAGCAACGGGGCGACGAGCGCCGCCCCGTCCAGACTCAGTGAGTCTGTGCCGGCTTGTTCGCCAGATAGTCTTCAAACAGCAGATTGGCATTACCCAGCGACATCAGGTGGGCGTAAACCCAGCCGAGGAACCCGGCCTTGTTCAATGCCAGGACCTGCTCGTCAGCCAGCGCCAGGAAGCGCTCTTCATCAACGGCGTGGAAGTCCTTCAGGACAAAACTCTCGCCACTGACATGGGTCAGCTTCAACGTACGCGGTACCAGCAGATCCATTTCCCGCAGCATTGCAACGAACTGGCGGGTGCGCTGCATTTCGGCGGTGAAGTTCTGCAGGAACTGGATCATCTCGTCCAGGTAGGGGCTGTTCTCGCCGGACTCGGCAAACAGCTCACGGCCTTCCTCTTCGTTCCAGCCGGCATAGGCCTCATCAAAGCAGACCGTAAACTCATCGTTGTCCGATTGAGCAAGCACAAAAGGATAGCGACGAATGAAGGCGGGCACGTATGTGTTGCTGCGCCACTGCCCGGAATCGCCAACGAAACTGTTCAATCCCTGTTTAAGACCCATCAACGCAATCGGACTGAGCCCATCGCCTTCACCGATAAACACAATGGGATAACTGCGTGCAGCCTGGAAAAACTCCAAACCAGCCAGCGGCACAATGTGCGTGCCTGCGGCAAACTCGCAACCCTTATCGGTTTTCAGCTTGAGCGCCTTATGCTGATCACGGTTGAGCGCCTTGATTTCCTTGTAAAGCAACAACGTTGACATCCTTCTACTCCCTGTCCGGACTTGGGTCCGGTTATTTCGTTTTTTCCAATGCCCGAGCCTATCGGAAAACCAGTTGCAGCAATACCTGTCCGCTGTCCTGGTCGGGCACTACGTCCTTGAATGCACCTGCAACCACCAGGCTTGCAGACACCCGATCATGCCACCAGCGGCTGTTGATACCGGCGCCGCCGCTGATCAGGTCCACATCTTCATCGCCCAGCTCCATAGCCCTGCCGTAGTCCATGAATACAAAGGGCTGCCAGCGTTCGCTCAGATGCCAGTATCCTTCAACGCTGGCGTTAACTCCCCATGGGGCCGTAATGATGCCGGGTTCATAGCCGCGCTGGGCACTGATCCCGCCAAACTGTTTGTGCAGCGCCGAAGGCAACTCGTCCTGACGGGTTGCATATTGCCAGCCCCCTTTGCCCACCAGTTCGTACGCCTCACCCAACTGACGCGACGAGTACAGGTCGCCGGTCAGAATGGTAAAGTTGCCGCTCTCTCCGGTCAGGGCGTTATCCGGCGAGGCCTGACGCAGGCGCTGTTCGTAGCGGGTATACCAGGGTGCGGCACGGTACTCGAACTGGCCCTTGAGAAAGACCTCCTGAATGTCCACTTCACTGAGCGTCACACCCTCCAGCGTCGTTTCAGAGGTTTGAAAGGTGTAACCCACGCCGCCCAGCAGCAACCAGCGGTCAGACAGCCACCACGGCTGATCAAAGCCCAGGCCATAGTTGCTGGAGTCCCCTTCGATATTGAGATCAGCCAGCGGGCCTCGCTTGATCTCCATGCTGTTGGCCCCCGCTTCAACCCAGGCAAAGCCGTTGCTGCGGGTAACCGGACGGGTATAGCGCAGATTCAGATACTGGCTACCGCGGGTACCAACCAGCACTGCGCTGATGTTGTCCGCCACGCCGGTCGGCGAGAACCAGTTGAACGTGCCACCCAACTGCTCGTAGCCCGTTCCCTCACTTCCGTAGTTGTTGGCAAACAACGACCAGTCGAAGCGTTTCGGCTCGAAACGCTCCAGATCCACCCGCGTTGTGCCGAAGCGCTCGCCTGGAGCCAACCCAGCAGAAAGCTGCGGACCCTGGCTGGTCGCATTGAAACGGCGAATCGCCTCGATCAGCATCGGACTGTCCAGCGTCTCCCCTTCGGTCAGACCAATTCGGTCGCGATAAAAAGACTCATCAACCTGTTGCCGCTCGCCACTGAATACCACGCTGTCCAGCTTTGCCTCAACCAGCACAACACGCAGCTGACCGTCCTCCAGGGACTGCGGCGGGATAATCGCCCGGGCCGTCAGCTGACCACCGTCGGTATATAGCTGGTTGACCTGCCGAATCATGTCATTGAGGTCAGCAAAGGTAATCTCGCGTCCCACATACTGTCCGGCGATATCCTTCAATTGCGTCTGGGTGAGAAAGACCGACGGGTTGAAGCTGATGCCACTCAGTACAAAAGGCGGGCTGTCGCTCGGGAGTGCATCACCCTGCTCCGGCTGCGCGCCCTGCAAAGCCGGTATCTCGATTCGGCGCGCACGCTCTTCAATCTGCTGCTGACGCTGCTGGGCATCAATTTGCTCGCGTTGCAGACTAGGGTTGACCTGCCCGGCGCTCACGCCACCGGGCAATACTACCTGAGCGTAGGCAACGCAAGGCAGCAAGGCCATTGCCGCCAGCGTCCATACTCGCTTGGTGCTCCATGCATGCGCTGCCATCAGATTTTCCACCGCTGTTCATCATCCTCGTTGTTGGTTGCACCCTGTGGCCACTGCAAATTCAGCGGGCCCATCATTTCAGGGACCTGCACCTGCTCCTGTGGTACCTCTCCTAGACCCGCAGCGCGATTCATCAATTGGCCAAGGCGAAGGTGCATCATGTCCGGCGACAACATTGCCTGGGCATAACGCGCAGCGGTAATGCCCTGGTAGTCGACGCCACCGTCCTGATGCCCTTCGGCAAAGTTCGGCACCCGCACCAGATGAGTCGCATCGCGGTGCAGCACATAGGCGTTGGTATAGGTCGATACATCGCTTTGATACAACCAGAAAGCCTTATCAAGCTCATACAGCTGCACATTGGCGTCCGCGCGATATGCCGGCGACAGGTTATCCGCGATCAGCAGCGCCTGAGGCGTGCTCAACCGGAAGAAGTCGGCATTGCGAATATCGTCGAAGTCGGCGATGGCAGCAGTCGTTTCAAAGTCGGTGTAGACCATGTCCAGCAGCGAGGTTGTAACCGCACTGCCCTGCAGCCGCAGGACAAAACGATCACCGGCCGCGCCGTCGTTGTTCAGGCCGGTCACCAGCAACTGCAGTGCACCACTGCCGGTTTGCTGCGCACCCAGCTCAACGTCCTGCGCATGCAGATCGGCAGCGACACCCAGTTGCGCATCGGCAACCCGAATAGCCGAGCCAGCCCACAGACTCATGGTCGGTGTTACCACCTGCCGCAACTCGATAACCGCCGGCGTGGCAGTGCCATCGCGCCAACCCGCATTGGCGGTCAGACCGCCTTCTGCCACGACCACGTCACCCGTAGTATCAAGCAAGCTATCAAGCAGCACCTGGCCACCGGCCAGCAGGCGCTGGAAGCTGATGTCTTCATCGGCGCTCCAGTCCTGGTCGCTGCCGCTGGTGCTCTCACCAACCGCTATCGCGCCCAGTGCCAGCAGGTTGATGTCCTGCTCGGCAATCAGGTTATCGAACGACAGGTGGTGACCGTCAGCGTCAATCTGCCCCAACGCTGTGCTCACCGTCCTGGCGCGGATGTCACCAGATGCGGTCAGGTGAATATTGCCGCTCAGCGACTCACCCTGGTAGGGCACGCCGGTAGAGATAATGTCGTTGCCGACGGTAATGTCGCCGTTTGCCGCATCCAGCAGAATATTGCCTCCGGCCACGACGCTGTCGTTAATGTTGATGTACTCGCCGGAGGTGATGCTCACATGCCGGCCGGCCGTCACATTGGCCAGATCAACAGAGCCGCCGACCACAAAGGTCAGATCACGGCCCGCTTCTGCCGACCCACCCAGACTCATATCCTGTCCGATACCGACAGTCAGGTCGCGGCCAGCCTTCAACGAGTAGGTGCCACCGTAGCGAACCGTCGGCATCAGCAGGTTGCCGTTGGCCAGGATGGCCACATCTCGGGCAGCCTCGACCATCAGGCCGGTGATGTTGCCGTCGCCCTGCCCCGCATCACCGGTTGCCTGCAGGAACACATCGGTGCCGAGACTCTGGGCTCGACCAAAGAACAGGTTGCGACCGATCATCCGGACTTCACCTTCGGCCTCGGCATTGCCGCCAAAAACGTCACCGTCGGTTTGTACCAGCAGGTCTGCTCCCGAGTAGAGATGGGCAGGAACCAGCACATCGAGGGCCTCGGCGTCGGCCAGTTCGCCGAAGCGGATGGTTCCGAGCGAGCCAGCTTCGGTAGTCAGCGTCAGGTTGCCACCACTGCGACCGGTCCCGATGGTCAGGTCGCCGAAGGTGTGCGCATCAAGGGTCGAATAGGCCTCAACATCCCCCAGCAGAGCGGAACCGGCCTGCAGGTCAACCCATTGCGACCGGCTTGTCAGCTGCTCGGCGGCAAACAGCGCGCTGGCTGCCAGCGACAGGGTGCCGGTAATGCTGTCGACACTGCCCAGATCGGCGCTTCCAACGTCGAACACCACGTTGTTCTCAACGATGGCCTCGGTGCCTTGCCAGTCACCAGCGCCGTTCACAGTCAGATCGCCGCCGATAATCAGGCTGCCATACTGCAGCGCAGTACCGGCAGCACCACGATGCTGCAGCAGTGCGTTGCCATCGACCTCGGCGCGGGTCAGAACCAGTTCACCATCAACCAGCAATTCGAGGTTACCCGCCGTATACAGCGAGCCGATGTCCACAGCACCGCTGGCATCAACGACCATGTCGTCGTTACGCGCCCAGATTTCGGTCGCAGTCAGACTGCCACCGGTGAAGTCGAATGACTGATAGGCATCCAGCGTACCGGCCGACAGCAGCCCGCCATTGTTGCCCAGCACCACGTGACCGTCCTGCGCCAGCAGGCTGCCGATCGACAGGTCGTTACGGTGTTGCAGATAGATATCGCCACTCAACGCCTCTACCGACGTCAGCTGCGGCAAGTCGACCAGCAAGGCAGTGGTCTCGCTACCGATGCCAAGCCCCGCCTCGATCTCGACAATGCCTGCGTGCGAACCAGTGAGGTTGACCTGGCCGTCGCCGTTGCCGCGTACGAAGCCACCAGCCTTGAGCAGGAACTGGGTGGCGGCGGTACCGGTATTTTCCAGCAGCCCCAGATGCATGTCGCCGACAGTGGTCAGCGCCAGCGTGCCGCCGGCACTGAAACGGCTGTCGTCAGCCATGTCCAGGCTGCTCCCCAGCAGGGTCAGATTGCCATCTGCCTGCGCACTGCCGGTCAGGATCGCATCAGACAGCGTATTGATCAGCAGATTGCCGCCCGCCTGGGCCTGCGCGACGGTGATGTCACCCTGGGCATCAAGCTGCATGTTGGCACCTGACTGCACATCACGCACCTGCAGATCAACAGCGCTGCTCAGACTCAGATCACCCTCGGCAGCCAGCTCGCCAACCGACAGGGCTTTGCCGCTGCTCAGGTCAGCATCGCCGCCGGCATAGCCAGACAGCTCACCCGCACTGGCAGACTGCAACTCGATCTGCAGCGCGCCGCCGACGCCCCGAATGTCGTCCCTGGCCACCAGATTGATGTTGCGGCCACTGATGCTCACCTGATCAAGCACACCCACCAGGCTGCCGTTGATGGCGTCCAGATGAATGTCGCCGACCGCAAACACCTGACCAATCTCGAAGTCGCCATTGGCCCAGCGCAGCGCCACATCCTGACCTGAGGATGCCGCAAGCAGGCGCCCGCCGACATTCAGGGTCAGCATGGTGTCTACACTCTCGCCTGTGCCCAGACTGCCGGTGCCCGCTTGCAGGGTCAGATCCTGACCAACCTGGAACTGGCCAAAGCCACTGCCCTCTGCGGCCAGAATGCTGCCGGCTGCGGCCAGCCGCGCATTCTCTCCGGCACTGACCGAGCCAATCTTCAGGTCACCCGCCGACTGCAGATACAGCGATCCGGTCACGTCGGCATCAAAACGCTCGGATGCCTCTACATAGAAAGGTGCAGTTCGGCTAACCGACAGACTGACCACTTCACCGGCATCATTGCGGTTGAACACCACATCACCCGGTGCATTGGCCAGCGCCAGCGCGGCAGCCTGCTCGGCACTGAGTGCACCGGACTTGAGGTCTGCCAGATCAATCAGCAACGCATCAGCCAGCTGACCAACATCACCGGCAACCTGCACAGTGACATGACGCCCGGTCAGGTTAGGCTCGGCAGAACCCACAGAGGTACCCGAAGACGGACGCAGCGCCGCCAGCTCGATCGCGTACAGCAGTTCATTCTCGGTCCAGATCGCGTCACTGGTAAGCGACTCGATCTGCGCTGCCGATGCCGTGTAGGCAAACAGCGCGTCATAACTCTGGAATGCGCTCTGCGACCGCCAGTCGCCCGCAACATTATTGCTGAAGAAGGATTCCAGCTCGGCAAAGCGTTCGCTGGCAAACTGTTGCACCTGCGCATCAGTCAACCCGGAGACACCCAGCTTCAACTCAGCCAATGGCCGCATGAACGCCAGATTGCCGGCATCAAGCACAAACTCCGAGCCGCTGACGCTGCCCAGCGCCTTTAGCTGCCAATATTCACGGTAGCTTGCATCCACCAGATCCTGGAACGGCTTGACCGAGGTGGCGTAAATATTATCTTCGGCGCCATAGGCTTCGGTCAGTCGCAGTTTCTCCCAAACCGCCTTGCGCTGGGTTTCATCCAGCGTGTCGGAGGCGAGGCGACGACCTGCATCGTACAGAGAGCCCTGCTCAACCCGCAGCCAGACGTCGCCGGTTTCCGAGCGGATACTGCCGACCCAGCTGTCGCCTTCGGTTTCGTGCAGGTAGATACCGCGATTGGCAGTAGCGTTCAGTACCCCGTGCTCAACACCACCATTAAGAGTAGAAACCTCTTTGGCATGAACACGCAGCGCCTTACCGCTTTCACCAATGCCACCCGATACGCTCGTCAGCGTAATGTTGCGACCGCGAACATGCGGGGTAGCAGCAGCGGTTTGCTGGCTGCCGTGCAAATCACCGGTAGCCGAAATAACCACATCGCCGCTGCCATTACCGGCGTTAACCCGTTTAATGATGGCATCAGAGCCCAGATTCAGGTTCACGCCAGCCGATCCGGCCTGAACGGTCAGGGAACCACCCGACGCCAGGCTGGCCCCAAAGCGATTGCCTGCGTTGCCAATCTCACCACCGGCGTTAAGCGTCAGATGCCCGGTATAGAGACTGCCGTCGGGCATATCGATGATATCGCCGCCAGCGGTCAGGGTGGTCGAGCCGCCCGGGTTATTCAGACGTCCGCCCACATACAGATCGTTGATTGTGGTCGCTTCAATCAGCCCTGTCGCGTTACCGATAAAGGCAATCTGGAACGGGTTATCGGCCTTGACCGAATGGCGAATAGTGATCGACGCATCGAGAGGGAACCGGTAGCTCCACTGTGAGTAGTACTCACCAACGCGATCACCGCTGGTGTACTGACCACTGGCCTTGAAGCCCCAGTGGCAATTGGAACCCAGGCCGCCCTCGCAACCATGGTAGTTGACGCCGAAACTCAGGGAGTTGCCCAGCCAACCGCTGATATTCTGCTCATACACGCCTTGCGACGCGTTCCCGTAAACCACGTTTCCGGTGCTGACATTCCAGGGATCATTCGGTTGCCCTGACGGGTAGACCCACGCCCAATCGCTGACATAGAAACTGTCGCCGTCGTAGCTGTATGTGCGGCGCAGCGATGCCTGCTGGCTCCACTCATAGCGCAGATTCGTACTCGGTGTATACGTTGCACTGCTGGCGGAGGAGCTGCTCACCAGGTAGGCGTTGGAGATGGAGGTGCCGCCATTGCGGTTATCGAAAACCGACAGGCCGCTGCCCTGGGTATGCACATACCAGGACGTGGTGTACTGGCCGGAAACCGGTGCCTTGAACGTATCGACGATTTGCACGATACCCACCGATCCCGCGCCGGTATCAATGGCGCCGAGCTGCAGTTGAGCCTGCGACAGGTTGTTGATACTGACCTGACCGTAGCCGTTGTTGACCTCAATCCGCCCCAATGGATTGGTACTGATGATTCCGCCCTTGAGGTAGACGTAACCACCGCCCGAGGCGTTGACGTCATCGACCAGAATGCGTTGATTGACGAAGTCATACTTGGCACGAATCAACGAGCTGCCACTGGTCGCGGACAGGTATTCCAGCGGGATGTCGACCGCAGAAACACAGGTATTGCTGGCGCAGTAATGGCTGGCAAGCCAATTGTCGAGGCTGGCACTGACTGTCAGGGTGCGGCTGGTTGCCTGACCACTGGAAATGGTGCCATTGATGTCGATATAGCGGGCCTGAATACCAACCTGACCGCCGACTATTCGTTTACTGGCCGCGCTGCCGCTCAGATCAGCCGACGCATAGCTGGCGGTGCTGCTGTGAAGATTGCGCTGGCGCAGAATCGGCATCCAGGACGCAGCGTTATCGATGCCACGGAACTGCCACGCCAGCCCTGTGTAGGACTTCCCGGTGCTCTCCGAGCAGTTGCTGCCACTGCTTACCGACGCAGGCAGACACCCTCCAAACAGAACATCGCTGCGACCGGACTGTCCACTGTTGGGCGCTCCCTGCAGGAGCAGCCCCGCATTGTTGTTCGACAGTCCACCGCTGCCGTAAACATAGTTGGCAATCAGTTCGATGGCGACAGTGGTGGAACCGGTCACACCGGCGAAGCTCTTCCACTCCGACAGCGGGTTTGAGCCGACAGACCAGTAGCCGTTCGGCTGGAAGACCGACATCGAGCCTTCCGGTACCTCAACCAGCACCTGCTGGCCGAAGGTAGCGCCGAACTGTCCAAGCGAGCCCTTGGCATTGGAGATATGAACCAGACCACCCAGGTTGTAGATATCGCCGGTCAGGAAAATGGCCGGGCCATAGCTGACGTTGCCCGAGTAACCGCTGTAACTGTTGTCAATGCGCACCTGGGCTCGCCGATCAGCGTTGACCTCATTGATGGTGCCACTGGTGAAGCGCGAGCGATCGGCTCCCCCGGTGAACAGCACATGGCCGCCCGGCTCATCCGGAATCAGCACGTCACCTACCAGCAGATACTTGCTGCTGCGGTTGGTCACCTGGATCTTGGGACCGCCGTTGGCCGTCAGGGTACCGGCGCCCGATAGCCGGTCGGCATTGACGGTGATATTACCGCCTGCCGCCAGCATGGAACCCAGCTCCACCGAACCGGTGGCCGAACTGGAAATGGTACTGCGCAGGATCTGCTTGGTAACCGGGTCAATACCCGAGTAACTGTCAAGGAAATCGGTCGGAACAAAGCTGCTGGTGCTGAGAACCAGAACCGGCAAACCGGCACTCTGGGTCACATTACCGTTGGGCGCGATATCGATGATCAGCTCGTTATAACGGCCGGCCAGGAAGTTACCGTCAAGATGGGCGAAGCTGTCGCGCACGACATTGGTTCTGCTGTCACGGTTGGTAACCGGGATAAAACCGAGCTGATAACCTCGCGCCTCGCCATCGGCGAGCGCGGCGTTGAGCCCGTTGTAACCGCCTGCGGTGATGTTGCGGGCGGCAAGAACCGAAGCACCCTGCTCAACGGAAACGCCGGCAACGTTAGTGATCAGACTCTCGGCGCGCGCATCAGGCACCGCAATAGTACCGCGCACGACACTTTGCGCTACGGTATCGGCATTGATGCGTGTCTGCCACAGCCCCTCGGGATCACGGCCTGCCGACAGATCGATATTGCCCAGCGCAGACAGCGTCGCGCCCTCGCCCACGGAAACGGATTGCTGGCTGGCAATATCGGCCTTGGCATTCGCGACACCGACACCTGCTGCTCCCCAGGTGCTGACCAGGGATTCGATAGCTGACGACGATAGGGTGTAGGTACCCAGACCGATCTGACCATAGGCCGTGAGGGTTGCCCCATCACCCACGTTGACCGCATTGGTAAAGCTGGCATCGTGAACGTTGTCCGCACCGCCGCCGGCAATCGCACCACCGGTGCTGAGCGTGACACTTTCGTTTACCTCATGGCGAGTAAAGGCACGGGCAATCAGCTTGCCGTCGTAATCACCACCCGCCAGACCCGCCACCAGAATGGCCCGATTACCGATATCCACCAGCGAATCAGCAGTCACATCGGACCGATTGGTGACCGCCTGACCACTGATCACGCCGCCGCCGGCACCGCTGGCAGCGGAACCGAGATGACGGGTGTAAATGTTGGCGTTGGCGCTCAGCAAAGCATCCTGACCAAGGTACAGTTCGGCATCATTACCGATCCTGGCCCGGGTAGTGACCGTCACCTCATTATCGGAGCCAGCGCCACTGCCGCCGACTACCGCCGCGTTGACCGAGTTGGCATGGGTCCCATACAGAGCGTTGAACTTGGCGGTGAGCGCCAGGCTGCCGGCAGCAATGTCTACGGCTTTGCCAATCTCGGCATACACGTTCCCGGTAGTGCGGGTCCGGGCGATGGTTGCATTGCCCGCGACAAGACCGCCGCTACCCGCGATGCTCTTGGCCTGGTTGATGTCCTCACCGTCGGCAGAGATGACCAGATCGGTCAGCAGCGACGTGCCCTGACGATCATTCGCGCGGTCACCCAGCTTCGCCTCGGTCGTGGTTGTCGAGCGCGCCTCGGCAACAGACGCCCCCACCGCCAGCCCGCCAACCGCAATCCCGGTGGCCTCGGCATACTGCTGGGTTTCGCTCCGGGCATCAATCTCAACACGACCGGAAGGCAGCTTGAGGTCCGTGCCTGTCGTAGCACTGACGACAGAGCTGTTTACCGCCTCGGCCACCGAGCCATTGGCAGAGAAATACAAACCGCCGCTACCGGCAACAGAACGCGCCCGCACCGCCGCCTCGTCGGGATCAACCTCGTTACCGCTGCGCTGGTTATCCAGCTTGGCGGCGACCTTGAGACCGCCGGTGCCCTTGATATCAACGGCATTGCCCAGCTTGGCCGTCACCCGGGTACTGCCTTCTGCCCTGGCGTAGGAGGCGCCCACGCCGGCACCTGCAGACACACTTGCGCCGATGGCACTGACATCAATCTGCGGCGCTGCGGATGCCAGAACTGTCACGCCGCCGGCCTTGCCGTCCAGCGTGGCACCATCGCCCACCTCGGTAGTCACCCGGGTACTGTCGATACCCAGCGCCGCGACGGCGGTACCTGCGGCAAACAGACCGCCCGCCGCACCAACCGTGTCTACGCTAAGTGACCCTGCACCATTGGCCGACAGACCGATGCCGTTGGCCGTCAGACTGCTGCCTGATTCGACCTTGACTCCCACCGTACTGTCGCGCAGACCGGTACCAATGACCAGACCGGCTGCCACGGCGCCCAGAGCGGCACCGTCAGCCTTGACCGCGAGCCCCAGGGTGTCTTCGGCAGTCGCGCTCAGTGCATTGACGTATTGCTGGTCACCGCCCAGATTGACGCCGATCATGTTATTCATATCGGCAACCGATACCGCCGCGCCAATACCGGCAGCAAATCCAGCCGCGCCGGTATAGCTCTCGACCTTCACCGCCGGTTCGCCGTTAAGGGCCTTGCTCTTGGCCGTGGCCGACAGCGAAGCGGCGCGTACGGTCGCATCGACCTCGGCATTCACTCGGGCATTGGACAGGGTGTAGGCCACCGCAGCGCCTACTGCCGCACTGCCTGACAGCTGAGCGGAGCCGGTGAGATTGCGCGTTGCAATCGAGTCGAGCGCGCTAACCGTGACGGCCCCCTGGCTATCAACACGCCCACCCTTGATACGGGCGAGCGTCTCGTGGGCGTAGGTGGTGCCCGCCTTGAGGCGATCCGAACTGGAGCCAACCTGCCCGCTTTGGTTGAGCAGATTGGTCTCGTCTGTGTTGCTGCGACGCTCGATAACGTACTCACCGGTTGCGCTGTCATACACCACAGTGTCATAGCCGGTTTCGGCGGTTTCCCGACTGGTGAAACCGTCAACCATGGACAGCGTGCCGTTACCGCCACTGTTCAATTCATCCAGCGGATCCGTGCCCTCGACCGAGGTCGCGCCGGAACCCAGCATCAGCAAACCGACACTGCCACCCAGCGCAGCGCTGCCACCCACACCACCGGTGACGGTGTAAAGCTGCACATCCACATCGCGCGCAGCGGCAACCTTCACCGCTCCGGTGGTATACACCTGCGAGTCGAGCAGCATCGCGCGGGTCGCATTGTTGGCGACCAGCACGTTGGCACTGGCACCAAGGGATACATTGCCGATCGCGGCAGAACCCGCATTGCTCAGCGCAATCAGCTTGTCGTAGGCGTCGACCGTCAGACTGCCGGCCCGGTTCGCAGACGTACCCAGATCCAGCTTGCCGGCTCCGGCTTCGGTGACGTTCTCAACGATAAACACATTCACCGAGCCCGCCATGGCAGCGCCACCACCACTGACGCTGACACTGTTGCCGAGCAACCGGGTGACGCTATCGGCCTCGACACTGATTGCGCCGGGGCTGGTGATCCTGGTGCGCGCCTCGGTGCTACCCTGCTGAGCACCCAACCAGGCACGCACGGTGCTGCGGTTGTAGCCCACCGCCACGCCGGCACCGGCGCCAACCGCGCCGCCACTGGCGGTATCTGCGCTTGGCGCCAGACTGTTGATCGCATCCGCACTCACCTTCAGGCTGCCCACGGTCAGGTCGCTGCCGCCGTCGACCAAAGCCTCGGTATTGCCCTCAAGCACCAGCACTGCGGCGCTGCCGGCTACACCGACAATCGCACCGGAAGCACTGACAACAATGCTGCTGGCCGAGTTGGTAGCACTGGCATCAACGTCCATCGCACCACGGCTGGTGACCTTGGCGCCACGCACCCTGGCAGTAACATCGCGACTGATAACACCGGTATCTGCGGTCACAGCGACCGCTGCAGCGCCAAGCGAAAGCGCCGCGTTGAGCACACCACCGAAGCTGTAGCTATGGCTGGCGGCGCCCACGCTGACCTGCTGATCCGCTGCAGCGCCCGCATTGGACTGGTTGATCTGCGCATCATCAATCGCCGCCAGTGTGGAGCCACCCAGCACCTGGGTATTGCTCACACCACCAACCGAGGCGCTAGCCAATGGGACCAGAGATACGGCAGCACTGACGCTGGTCTGACCGGTCTGCTGCAGCGATGTGGCTCTTACCGCCACCCCTTTGACCAGCTCTGAGCCGGTCTGCAGATTGAGCACAGGATTGAACTGTTCGGCATCAGCCCAGGCATCGGTATCCGGCGCATTGGCTACTTCGCCGTTATCAACCGACACGCCGGCACCCAGTGCCAGCGCGGTTACCTCGGTTGTCGCACCGCGAATCGCTGCTTCGGTTTCGCTCTGCAGCACATTCACTGTTACCAGACCGGAGACAGCCGCGTTGCCGCTGCCAGCGACAACACCGGCATAGGAATTGACGGTGTCATTGTTGAACGCCGTCACTGCGACGTTGTTGCGGGCCAGAATTGCCGCACCACCATCGATGAGCGCGCGCGCGCGGGTATCCAGAATGCTGGTTGAGATACCCCCATTGACTGCCGCGGTACCGGAGAAGCCGCCAGAGACCGAGATGGTGTTGATCTCGGCATCCGACTCAGCCTGCACCGCCAGGTCATCAAGCTGGAATCCGCCGTCAGCATGACGGCCGGAGACACGGGCTTCGATATCGTTGTTGATGCGGTTGACCGCCGTCGCGACGCCGACGGCGACACTGCCGGCGGCTGCAATGCCACCCGACAGCGAATTGATGCTGGAGGCATCACGCGCCCTGACCAGCATCCGGTCCGCGTCACCGCCACTGTTGAGCACCCGCGCATAGGTACGCGCATCGATATTGTTGCTGGTATTGGAGAAAACGGCAGCGGCAGTGCCCGCACCGGCACCGCTGAGCGCCAGGGTATCGATGTTGGCTCGGGTGAGCGCCTCGACACGGGCATCGGCGCCGCTTGCCAGATCCACAGAGCTGTCGCTGATCCAGGCCTGACGCACCTGAGTAACCGTGCTGACTGCGACCGCTCCGGCGCCGGCACCGCTGCCGGCGCCCTGCACGTTACCGGCGAGGGTTTTGATATCGACCTCGCCGCGAGTTACCTCGACCGTCAGTTCACTGGCACCGTCGATATCGCTGTTTTCAATGCTGGCAGACTCTTCGCCAGCCACCACGTTGACCGCGATGGAGGCGCCGACTGCGGCAGTGCCGGCACCGCCGCCACCCAGCGCGGCGGAGCGTATCAGCGCATCACCGCCACTGCTCAGATTCAGGGTTCCGCTCAGTGCGATGGCCGACTCGTCAATCTTCGCCACTCGTTTGGCAAGGATGATGTTATTGACGTTCGCGGCCCCTACCGCAGCGGTGCCGGCGCCATTGACAACCGCACCAAGGCCCCAGATGGTGCGGTCCCCTTCCGCTGCAGACAGCGACAGGTTACCCACGTTGTCGAGCTGGCTATCGACAATCTCTGCCCGCTCCTCGCCATCAAGAATATTGGTGGTGGTCGCGCCGTTAACGGCTACCGTACCGGCACCGCCACCGGCAACAGCGATCGAATAGATCGCCTGCTGCACACCGCTCTTGAGGCTGACATCGGCAAAGCCATCAATCAGGCTGCCGCCTCCGATCACTGCGCGGCGATCAGCGGCAATGCGGTTGACCGACGCAGCAAGACCCACCGCAGCGGTACCGCCTCCGGTAATCGAGCCGGCCAGCGAAGCGATGGTCAAGCCCTGACCTGCGCTGGCATCCAGTGACAATGTCTGGTTGCTGCCGGCAGCGTTAACGGTGCTGCCGAAAATGCTGACTTCGTCCCTGCCGTTAATGTTGTTGGCCGCGAAGGAGCCACCCACGCCCGCGGTCCCACCACCGGCGGCATCGATACCGATGCTCCAGATTTCGCCATCCAGGGCCGATGTCATAGCAGCATTACCGCTGAGATTGACAGTGCTGTTGCTCAGTTTTGCTTCGCGTTCGGCGTCAATCAGGTTGACCGCCACACCGGCGCCAACGCCGGCAGATCCCCCGCCGGCAGCCAGGTTGAACGCCAGCGACCAGATGCTGGCACCGAGATTCGGCTGACTGGCGGAAATGGTCAGATTTCGTGCGTTCAGCAGCGCCGAGCTGAGCTCTGCGGTGGTCGTGTCGGCAATGCGGTTGTAGGTCATGGCGGCACCGACTCCGGAGCCGCTGGCGGAGACCGAACCGGACAGCGCAGCGGTAATGATTCGGCTCTGCTGCGCAGCACTGAGTGTGGCGTCACCGGTCAATTCATAGGTGCCACCGACGATATTCGCTGTCGCGCTTTGCTGCATGTCGTTGATGCTGAATGCCGCACCAACGGCAGCCGTGTTACTGCTGCCGGCAATACTGCCGGCCAGCGAGTAGAAGCCGCCGGTTTTCAGCGCCTGAACCGTCAGATCGTCGGCGTTCAGGGTGCGACCGGTCATATCCAGCTCGGCGGATACGGAGCCGCGGCCGATCAAGGCCGTAGCAGAGCCGGCAACAGCAATATCTGTGGCCCCCGCGGCGCCAATCGTGCCGGCGAGAACATCGGTTTCATTGCGTGCGACAACCGCCAGATCACCGGTCAGGTCAATATCGGTGTTGGCGACATTGGCACTGTAATCACTGCCGTTGTACACCACGCCAATGGCGCCACCCACAGCGGCCTTGCCACCGGTGCCGGCAACGCTGCCGGCAATCGCCAGTACCGCCTCACCCGCGATATCACCGCTGTCGAACAGGTTACGCGTAGTGGTATCGGCAGTGCTTGATGTCTCGTCGGTATTGGTATCAATGCCGTCTTCACTGAACAGCTCATCGTTGGTCTCAGCTTCCACCTCAATCTGTGAGGTAGCGTTGCTGCCGGTCATATCGAGACCGGTTTCACTGAGCGTGGTGTCGGCGCTGGCGTCGTAGTTGAAGATATCGTTCAACGCGTCGCCACCCGGCACACTGGCTGCAGCAACTGTCACGTTTGCACCAGTCAGCGAGGAGTCATTGCTGCCTGTCTTGTCGACGTTCGCCTTGACCTTGTTGTTCATCACCACAACGAACAATGAGCCGGCACCGGAGCCGCTCTGCTGTCCGGTACTGGCAGCGACAGCCAGTGCCCCAGCCAGCACGCGAGAGGCGCTATTGGCCTTGACGTCAAGGCTGTCAAAGTCGGTTGCAGAGCTGCCCAGCCATTCGGCTTCCAGCTCGTTACCCATAATGGCCAGCACCATGGAGCCACCGCCACTGCCGCCCTTGTCCTTGCTGACCGCAAAGGCACCGCCACCCAGCAGCGAACGGGAGCGGTCGTAGGCGTTGACGCCAATAGCGCCCGGCGCTGCGGCACGCTGCTCGATCTGACTATCAATCACCGCAGCACGGGTCTTGTTGTTGAATACACCCGCCGAGCCGGACAGCGCGACCGCAACGTTGGTCTCGCCACCAGCCGCAACGGACAGGCCCAACCCCATGGCGATCTGGTCGCCGCCACTGGCGGCCTGGACCTTGAGCAGGTCGTTGCTGTGCAGAGTGGTGTCCTGCACAAGCGCTTCGGTGACGTTGTTCAATTGATTGAATGCGACCGCACCGGACAACGCCGCGCTGTGCTGGCTCTTGTCGCCACCCGACAGGGTCAGCGCACCGGCGCCGGAACCACTGAACTGGTGAGTCTGGTTCAGTGACAGCACATTGACCTTGCTGCCTGCGGCATCGCGCGGATCCAGCACGATATTGCCCAGGTGAGCGCGGTTCTTCTGTCCCGACACGTTGACGCTGACAGAGGCCGCAGCCGCCAGGCTCAGGCCTTCCTTGGTCGTACCGTCACTGCCGTCGCTGCTACTGTCGCCATTGAAGGCGGTTTGCAGTTTTTCCCAGTATTCGCTGATCTTGTCCATTGCCGCTTTCCCGGAGGAAACGGCCTCGTCCTTGGCGTTCTGTACCTCGCCGGTGATCATGGCCAGGCCATTGGTGAGCGAGGTCTTGATGGCCTCTCCGAGGCTGCCGGCCTTCGCCTGTGAGCCGGCATCGGCACCACCACTCTCACTGGCGACCGCATCCTGCTGCGCCTGCTCCTGCTCGGAGCGCGCCAGCGCGCCGGCAATCGAGAAGGCACCGCTCTGGCCCGAGCTCTGCGCACTGAGCGTCAGATCGTTGACCAGCCATCTGCCCTTGCTGCTGTCGCTCAAGCCATCAGACAGATAATCCGGACGCCAGCCTTTGTTGTCGCCCACCAGGGCGTAGACATCGGTATTGACGACGTTAACCGCCACACCCGCACCAACGCCGACGTTCTCGGAGGCAGCGATGGCACCGGCAGCGCTCCAGAGACCCAGCTGATGCTCTGCATCGATATTGACGGTGTCGGCAGTCACGTCGGTGCTGCTGTGGATCGAGCCATGTACGGTGCTGTCCACAACGCTGACAACGATCGAGCCGTTGCCGGCCACGCTCGCACCCTTGCCCGCAGAGGGGCTGACCGCGATGATCAGTTCGTCCTGCAGTGCCTGCACATTAATGGCATCGGCAGTCAGACTGCCGTTGGCGCCAATACCCGCGATGGCCTGGTTATCGGTAATCTGGATATTGATGCCGGCGCCCACCGCGCCACCCTCTTCACTCGTGGTGCCGAACAGCGCATCGAAGTTCCCCGAGATGGCCAACTGCTCAAGCTGATTGTCGGCAGTCACCTGCAACGGAGCAGACCACTCCCATCCAAGCGCACGCAATGCTTCCCGACGGGCTTCCAGCGCCGCGGTACTGTCCAGCTCGGGCAACAGCGCAGCCAGCAGACTCGCCCAGGGCGCATCGTCGGTCGAGGTAGCAGTCAGATTGACGTTGTCTCCGGCCCAGGCCAGGGTATCGATGCGGTTCTGCAAGATCGACAACGAGCCGGCCATACCAAGCTTGTCAGCCTCGCCAGTCGAGTTGGCATATTGGGTCGCAATCTTGCCGATAACGGCCTGCGGCCCCTCACTCAGCAGCTTAAGATTGGCATAAACCTGCTTGAGCGAACTCCAACGATCCAGCCCCAGCAGCCCGATGGGCTGATCAAAGCGCGCACCCACGCCGATTCGGCCGGCGGTTACCTGGGTTCCGTCGCCAATGATTGCATGGGTTTGCTGGTCCAGTTCGGTATAAACGGCAGCGACGCTCAAGGACACAGCAGCGCCATCAGTAGTGCCATCATCGCGTTTTGCGGAGGCATTGACCGTACTTTCTGCGGCGTTGTGCAGATTCTGCTGTTGCTGCCAAGCCTGTACGGCCAGGTCGCCACTGATGTCGATAACCGGTGCACTGCTGCCACCGCCCAATACCGATTTGACGCTATGATCAGCCAGGGTTACGTCAATCGCTGAAGCCAGACGGAACTTGCTTTCGGTTGGCTGCGACGGGCCATCTTCATCCAGCGACATGCCAAAAAAGCTCTTGAGACTGTCACCCAGGTAATCGGTAACCGGCTTGGCAACCTGTTCGTTGGCCCGTTCCTTGAGTTTGTCCAGATACCCCGGCTCGGAGGCGCCGGCAGAGACAGAGACCGACGTAATCTGCTTGTAGACCACGTTGGCTGCATTGACATTGAGATTACGCGCACCGTTCAGATCTGCACTGAACTCGGCATAGGTATCGCTGTTGTAGAGCGACACACCGACTGCGGGGCCGCCTGTTGCACCCTCACCACTGGCCTTGAAGCTGACACTGGTCTCCAGCTCCTGCTCGGTCAGCGCGAGTACGTTGACATCCCGATCAACCGTCAGGTTGGCGCCGTCGGCGACCACGGCGCGGGTGTTGATATCGCTCATCGCCATGCCAAAACCAAGACCCATGGTCTTGAGCGCACTGCCTCCGCCGTCGACGCTGTTTTCCGCAGCAGCGGTGACCGACAGGCTGTTGTCGCTGTGGGCGACTACCGACAGATCCCGCCCCACATCAAGCGTGGCGCCACTATTCACCACGACCTCGGTCAGACCGGAAATCTGGCCGTAGGCGGCATCGAAGCCAAAGGGGATTTTCTTGCCGAGTACCGGAATGCTCCAGGTGGAGCTATCCACCGCGCGCTGGGTAGTTGCCCAGGCGGTCAGGTCGTTACTGGCATTGATATTGGCAGTGGCGCCGATATCGACCACCGCATCAGCCTTGGCGATATAGGCCGACAGATTCGGCACCAGCAAGGTCAGCTCGGAAAAGTTGGTCGGCGTTTCCAGAAAGGCGTTGGTGTCTGTCGTTCCGGCGTAGGCCTTGATAGGGTCGGCCAGGGTATCGAGCACGTTCGCCCAGGTTTCAGCCTCGGTCCAGCCATTGTCGGAAGCCAGCTGGGCAATGTCGTCCTTGAGGTCGTACTTGCTGAGCAGCATACCGAGAATATCGCGAGAAACCTCGGCACGGGCATCGGCCGTGATAGTGACGTTACGCCCGATGATCGAGCCGTCAACATCAATCCGCGCACCGGCTTCGGCGTATCCGGCCATTTGCCTGTTCAGCCCGTAGGCATCCAGGGTGACATCGCCGGCGTTGTCACCGGTGGCGTGTCCGGCGTCCAGCACAGCGTTCTCACCGACGATGATTTCGGCTTTGCCCAGATTGGCGGATAACCAGGGGTTGGCCTGATACTGAATACCGGTTTTCAGGTCATCGAGGGTCTGAGCTTCGGCGTCTTCGTCACAGAAGGTACAGCTGATATCACTGAGCGCGTTGAGCGCAATATCGCCCGAGCGACCCGCACCGGTGGCGCGGGTAACCACCTGAGCATTGTCGGAGAGCGTAATTGACGGCGCCTCCAGGGTGACATTACCGCTGTCCTGCCCATTCTCGCCTCGCGTACTGATCAACGCATCGCCATTCAGCTCCAGCGACTTGCGAGCTGCGATCTGAACCTGCGCCCCCGAGTCATCCGCCATCAGCGCAGCCAGCTCGCCGGAGATTTCGACATTGTCAGTCGCGGTGATAACGATTCCGCCATCAGCACGGGCAACCGCGTCGCCAATCGCCAGGCCCTCGGTATTTACCGTGCTGTTGAACACAGTCCGGGCAACGTCGGTGCCGGCCTGCAGGTTGGCAGTGGCCTCAACCAGTACCGCAGCACCGTGGAGGTTGATCGAACCGTTGGTATTGACCATGCCGCGAATGACAATCGCATTACTGCCATCACTGGCCAGCTCGGCGCTGGGCAGCTCGCCGGCAGCCAACCTGGCGACGTAGTCATCGGCCTGACTGTCGGTCACAGCACCATCAACTGCCGCAATCCGGTGCAGCTCGTCCATGGTCGCGGTATTGGGCGTGGTGACGGTCAGGCTGCCGACGTTGACCACACCGGAGGCGCCAACAACAAAGCCGTGCGGGTCCGCAAAGATGATATTGCCGCCAACCTTGCCACCCTTGAGGCCGTTCAGGGTACCGTTGATGACCGCGCGCGAGTCGTGGACGAGGTTGACGAGATTGCTCGCGCCACCGGGCACGTGCAGATTGACCGTATTGCCGGCGTCGACAGTGAAGTTACCGAAGGAGTTGAAGCCGGTTTGACCACGCACCGTTGCGGTGGTGATGTCGGTATTGGCGCCGTTGACCGCAATCGTGGTGGCGGTCTGCCCTCCACTACCGGTGTGCAGCGTGATGTCGTTGGCCAGACTCCAGCCAGGCATCATGCCCGAAGCCAACATCAAAACTGTTAACGGATGACGGTTGAATACAGAAGCCTGAGTCGAACGCCCACCCGATTTCTTCGCTTTCCCTGCGCTGGCCATGCCAACCTCACTGTCGACAATAAATTTTTGACAGCGCACGGTAGCACAACGCCAAGCAATCAACAACGGTGCAAAGGGCGAACCGATGACGCCGAAACCCGGAGATGACGCGGCGTGACAGTAATCTGTCACGCCTGCTTACAAACACCTCAGCGCGAGCGCGTCGGCTTGCGCCCACCACGCGGCTGACGAGCCTGATGCATGGACGGCTTGCGGGCCAGACGCTGCAGTTTTTCCTTGTCGCTGGTTTTCATCGCCGGCAGGGCAATCGGCTCCAGCCCCACTTCCATGCTGAGAGCATCCAGCTCGTTCTGTTTCAGCTCGCGCCAGCGACCAACCGGAAGCTCTGCCCCAAGGAAGACCGGCCCGAAGCGCACCCGCTTCAGACGATTGACGCGCACGCCCTGCGATTCCCACAGACGGCGCACCTCGCGATTGCGACCTTCCATCAGGCAGACGTGAAACCAGCGGTTGATACCTTCGCCGCCGGAAGACACGATGTCGGTAAACTTGGCCGGACCGTCTTCGAGCATCACGCCTTCTTTCAGACGCTCGATCATCTCGTCATCGACCTCGCCCATGACCCGTACCGCGTACTCGCGGTCCATCTGCCAGGAGGGATGCATCAGCCGGTTTGCCAGCTCACCGTCAGTGGTGAACAGCAGCAGACCGCTGGTGTTGATATCGAGACGGCCGACATTGATCCAGCGGCCGTGCTTGAGACGCGGCAGGCGATCAAAGACCGTCGGGCGACCCTCCGGGTCATCGCGCGTACAGACCTCACCCTCGGGCTTGTTGTAGAGCATCACGCGGCGCACAACCTCGGTGCTCAGGTCACGCCGCAGCGGGCGATCATCGACACTGATCTGATCCATGTTGTCAACACGGCAGCCCAGCTCGGCGCGCTGACCATTTACGCTGACGCGACCGGCTGCGATCCAGCCTTCCACTTCGCGGCGCGAGCCCAGCCCCATGCGGGCCAGCACTTTCTGCAGCTTTTCGCCTGCGGCGGGGGCCGCCGGGCTATCGTTTACTTCAAATTCGTCGGTCATTGGAGCACCTCCCGGTGTAGATAAAAGCCGAGCAGGATAACACCGACGCCCTGCGCCAGCTATATCAGTTCACAGGCTCTTCGTCGGAATCATCTGGTCGATCGTGCTCATCGGCGACCGGCATGTCCGAGACCGGCACGTCCGCTACCGGCATGTCCGAGACCGGCATGTCATCAAAATCACTCTTGAGATTGGCTTCCATCGCATTGAGCTCATCAAGCAGATTACGGAAACCGCTCTGCCCCTCTTCTGAATCCAGTGGCTTGAGCGGCTCAACCGGGAGCCAGGGTTCATCGACTACCCCATCAACAGACACTGGCTGTTCACTCTCTCCAGACAACGCCAGCTCAGGCTCAAGGTCCAGCTCATCCATTTCACGCACCGCAGCGAGCGGCGGCAGCTCGTTCAGGCTGCGCAAATTGAAATAGTCGAGAAACTGGCGAGTAGTCGCGTACATCGCAGGGCGGCCCGGTACATCTCGGTGCCCGACGATACGCACCCATTCGCGATCCAGCAGGGTTTTGACGATCTGGGTGCTGACCGCCACGCCGCGGATGTCTTCAATCTCGCCGCGGGTGATGGGTTGGCGGTAGGCAATCAGCGACAGGGTCTCCAGCAGAGCGCGGGAATAACGCTGCGGGCGCTCCTCCCAGAGCCGCGCCACCCAGGGGCCGTAAGCCTCGCGCACCTGCAGGCGCCAGCCGCTGGCAACCTCGCGCAGCTCGATCGCCCGCCCCTCGTAACTGGCAGCAATTTTTTCCAGCGCCTTGCGAACGTCGTCAAAACCCGGCATCCGGTCTTCATCAAAGAGTTCGCGCAGACGGTCGATCGACAACGCGCGACCGGCAGCCAGCAGGGCGGCTTCAATGATGTGCTCAATCGGCGGCTGACTCATCCTCTCCCCTCGCCTTGACATGAATGGGTGCAAACGGCTCGTTCTGCACCAGATCAACCAGTTGTTCCTTGACCAGCTCCAGCACCGCCATAAAGGTAACAACCACGCCGAGCTTGCCTTCGCTGGCGGTGAACAGGCTGACAAAGAGCACGAATTGCCCTGACTTGAGACGGTCAAGCACCTCGGCCATGCGCTCGCGGGTCGACAGCGCCTCGCGGGTAACCTGATGGCTTTCAAACATTTCTGCCCGGCGCAATACCTCGGAGAGCGACAGCAGCAGCTCCTGCATGCTGACCTCCGGATGGGCACGCCGGCTAGGCAGCTCACCTACCTCAACCCGCACAGCCCAGGTTTCCCTGCCCATGCGCGGCAGTGCATCCATATCCTCGGCGGCTTTCTTGAAGCGCTCGTACTCCTGCAGCCGGCGGATCAGTTCGGCACGCGGGTCGCCTTCGTCATCCTCCATTTCCTCGGGGCGCGGCAGTAACAGGCGAGATTTGATCTCGGCGAGCATCGCCGCCATCACCAGATACTCTGCCGCCAGCTCCAGCCGCACCGCCTTCATCAACTCGACGTAGGACATGTACTGACGCGTTATTTCAGCAACCGGGATGTCGAGAATATCGATGTTCTGCTTGCGAATCAGATAGAGCAGCAGATCGAGCGGGCCTTCAAAGGCTTCGAGAAAAACCTCAAGGGCTTCAGGGGGGATATACAGATCCTGCGGGACCTCGGTGTAGGCCTCGCCGTAGACGACAGCCAGGGGCAGCTCCTGCTGCCGCCCGACACCCCGGGAGCGATCCACCGGGGCATCGGAGTCGGGGCTGACCTCAGCGTCCTGCGTTGGGTCAGCCATCGGTTACTGGCGGTACTGCAGGCCCATGGCCTGACGCACTTCGATCAGGGTGTCCCGCGCGGCGTCACGGGCGCGCTCGGTGCCCTCGTTGAGGATCATGCGCACCGCGTCCGGGTTGGCTTCATACTCCGCCGCGCGCTGCTGCATCGGCTCAAGCTCAGCGCTGATCGCGTCGATGATCGGCTTCTTGCAATCGATACAACCGATACCGGCGCTGCGGCAGCCTGCCTGCACCCAGTCGTGGGTGGCCTTGTCGGTATACACCTGATGCAACTGGTAGACCGGACACTTGGCCGGATCGCCCGGGTCGTTGCGGCGCACGCGGGCCGGATCGGTCGGCATGCGGCGCACCTTCTCGGATACCTCATCGGTGGTGTCGCGCAGGGTGATGGTGTTACCGTAGGACTTGGACATTTTCTGACCGTCCAGACCCGGCATTTTCGAGTCCGGCGTCAGCAGCGCCTGCGGCTCGGGCAGGATGACCTTGCCGCCGCCTTCCAGATAACCGAACAGGCGCTCCTGATCACCCAGAGTGATGTTCTGCTGCTCCTTCAGCAAGGCGCGGGCGGTTTCCAGCGCCTCGGCATCGCCCTGCTCCTGGTAGGCCTTGCGCAACGAGGAATACAGCTTGGCGGCCTTTTTGCCCATTTTCTTGACGGCTGCTTCGGCCTTTTCTTCGAAGCCGACTTCCTTGCCGTACAGATGGTTGAAGCGACGCGCCACTTCACGGGTAATCTCAACGTGCGCGACCTGGTCAGCACCAACCGGTACCTGGCCGGCGCGGTAAATCAGAATATCGGCACTCTGCAGCAGCGGGTAACCCAGAAAGCCGTAGGTTGCCAGATCGCGATCCTTGAGCTTTTCCTGCTGATCCTTGTAGGTCGGTACGCGCTCCAGCCAACTGACCGGCGTCACCATCGACAGGAGCAGATGCAGCTCTGCGTGCTCGGGCACCTGTGACTGGATAAACAGGGTTGACGAGGTACCGCTGACACCGGCTGCCAGCCAGTCGATCAGCATGTCCCAGACGTTCTGCTCGATGCTCTGCGGATCTTCGTAGTGCGTGGTCAGCGCGTGCCAGTCGGCAGCGAAGAAGAAGCACTCGTACTCATGTTGCAGCTTCACCCAGTTTTTCAGCACACCGTGATAGTGGCCCAGATGCAAACGCCCGGTGGGACGCATGCCTGACAAAACCCTGCGCTGCGAATCGACAGAACTCAAGGGGAACTCCTGAAAAGACGTATTGAGATGGTTAACCAGCGGCGATTATACCGATAAAGCGCCAAGCGTCAGCGCCCGACAGCAATCAGTCAAGGTTTTCATCGCGACTCAGACCGAACGGCTCCGGATCACCGCGCCCCTCGCGCAGCAACTCCGCCTCACCGTCAAGCAGGCTGATCACCGTCGTTGGCTCGACTGTACAGGCTCCGCCATCGATGATCAGATCAACCAGTTTGCCCAGCCGATCCCGAATCTGCTCCGGATCGGTCAGCGGCAACGGATCGTCCGGCAGGATCAGCGTTACGCTCAGCAAAGGCTCGCCCAGCGCCTCGAGCAGATCCAGCGTGATCTGGTGATCCGGCACGCGCAGGCCAATAGTGCGGCGTTTGGGATGCAGCAACAGACGAGGCACTTCACTGGTGGCATTCAGAATGAAGGTATAGGGCCCGGGAGTCGCCGCCTTGAGAAGGCGGAACGTCGTGTTGTCTACCTTGGCGTAGACACCCAGCTCGGACAAGTCCCGACAGACCAGCGTGAAGTTGTGCTTGTCATCAAGCTGACGCAGGCGCCGAATTCGCTCCAGCGCGGCTTTGTTGCCCAACTGGCAGCCCAGCGCATAGGCCGAGTCGGTCGGGTAGGCAATCACGCCACCCTGCCGAACGATGTCAGCCGCCTGACGAATCAGGCGGACTTGCGGATTATTCGGGTGGATCTGGAAGAATTGACTCATGAGCCGTCTCTGAAATGGTTTACCCGCAGTTTAGCCGCAGAACACACGATCCTCCCAGACCGGATCACAATCGGCCGGCAGAGCGGTCATGCTGCCCAGACGGGTCCAGGGCGAATCCGGACTGTGGAAATCGCTGCCACAACTGGCCAGAAAACCGAATTCGACACTCAGCTTGCCCAGGTAGGCCACCTGGTCGACCGGTTGCTTGCCGTTCACCACTTCAATGCCCCGGCCTCCGGCAGTGGCAAATTCACGCAGCAACGCTCTCAGCTTGCTGCGGGTCAGCCCGTAATGCCAGGGGTGCGCAATAACCGCTACTCCGCCGGCCGCCCGAATCTGGCTCACGACCTCGGCGACGGTCGGCCAATGCTGGCGAATGTCGCCGAGCTTGCCGGCACCGAGCCACTTGCGGAATGCCTCACCGTGGTCGCGAACATGACCGGCCTGCACCATCCATTCGGCAAAGTGCGGGCGCCCCGGCGGCTGCGACGCATCGCCGCCCGCGGCCTGCTGAACCGCCACCGCGCCATCGAACGCACCAGGCATACGCTTGCCCGCAAGCCGCTCGCTGATCTGATGAGCGCGGCTCCAGCGCCCCTCGCGCACCGCTGCGAGCGCACCCACCATTGCAGGTGCATCGAGGTCAAATCCATAACCCAGAATATGCAATGTGTGGCCAAACCACTGGGCGGACATCTCCACCCCACTGACCCATCGGACACCCAGCGCGCGGGCGGTCGCTGCGGCCTCTGCCTGGCCATCGATACAGTCGTGATCGGTCAGTGCGACCAGATCAACGCCGGCGGCGTGGACGCGCTGCATCAGCGCCTCGGGGCTGAGACTGCCGTCAGAGGCGGTGCTGTGCATGTGCAAGTCGACAATCACGAAAACTCTCCTGGCGGGCCGCTTGACGCCACGGCGGGACTTTCGCCTATTATGCCGGCTATACGCTCAGGCAGGTAAGTCCGCCCGTGAATCAACGCAGCCTGCGAAAGAGTCTGCCGGCTCGCCACCCTGCATTTGTCCGCCCGAATCACACAGCAAGGATTCCGCATGTTCTACGCCATCATGGCTACCGACACCCCCGACAGTCTCTCCGCCCGTCTGGCCGCCCGCCCGGATCATCTGGCCCGCCTGCAGACACTGCAGGAGCAAGGCCGCCTGCTGCTGGCAGGGCCGTTGCCGGCAGTCGACAGCGAAGATCCGGGCAGCGCCGGCTTTACCGGCAGCCTGGTGGTCGCCGAGTTCCCGTCACTGGATGATGCACAGCACTGGGCCGACAACGATCCCTATGTTGCAGCCGGCGTCTACCAGCAGGTCACCGTCAAACCCTTCAAGCGTGTATTTCCGGCCTGATCAAGGATGCTGCCCATGTTACGACCATTCACCCTTGCGCTAATGTTGTGCGGCCTGGTCAACGCCGCGACAGCACAAACTGCCGATACCGTGCCCGAGACAGTCGCACCCGAGACAGCGCCGAGCGCAACGGCGAACAGCCAACAGGACATCGGCACGCTCCAGGCCGAACTGGCCAGTGTGGAAGCTGAACGTCAGCGCCTCGCCGACCAGCTCGCCGCCGGTGGCGAATCGGAAGAGATCAGCCAGCTGCAGGAAGAAAATCAGCAACTGCGCGCGGATAATCTGGCAGCGCGCATGGAGGCACAGAGCCGCCTGGTCGCGCAACAGCAGCGCTGGTTCCTGGTCGGCGGACTGACGGTTGCCGGCAGCCTGCTGCTGGGCTTCATGCTGGCCAAGCTGGGCCGCCAGAAACGCCGCGAATGGCTGAACTGACCCCTATCCTGATCATCGACGACGATCAGGAACTTTGCGACCTGCTGGCCGACTGGCTTGCCACCGACGGCTTTGCCCTGAGCGCCTGCCACGACGGCCCCAGCGGCCTCCAGGCTGCGCGCTCCGATCACTTTGCCGTCATCATCCTGGACGTCATGCTGCCCGGCATGAACGGACTGGAAATCCTCCGCGAACTGCGCCAGAGCTGCAGGACTCCCCTGCTGATGCTCAGTGCGCGCGGCGAACCGGTGGACCGCATTCTCGGCCTCGAACTGGGCGCTGACGACTATCTGGCCAAACCCTGCGACCCGCGCGAACTGGTCGCCAGACTGCGGGCGCTGCTGCGCCGAAGCCAGCCGTCACAAGACAGCGCCGGCGAGGTGTTGACCCATGCCGGCCTGCGGCTGGATAGCGGCAGCCTGATGGCCTGGCTGGACGACGAGCCGTTGCAACTGACGCAAAGCGAAGCACTGATTCTGCGTGCGCTGATGACCCGGCCCGCGCAGGTAGTGGACCGCCAGACACTATCGCGCGAGGCGCTCGGCAAGCCACTGGGCGCCTACGACCGCAGCCTCGACATGCACATCAGCAATCTGCGCCGCAAGCTGGGCCCGTACCCGGACGGTCGCCCGCGCATCCAGTCGATCCGCGGACGCGGCTATCTGCTTGGCAGCTGATTTACACAGTCTTTACCCAATACAGGCCGCCGCTGACAAAAGGATCACTAGACTCTGCAGGCAATGAGCGGATTTCCCGGTCAGATATCCACGGAGAACGACCATGAAAAACACCCTGCTTGCTACTACCCTGCTGCTGACTGTCAGCCTGTCTGCCGGCCTGATGGCCGCACCTGCAGAGCCTCGGGACGGTTCAATGCACCAGCGCGGTTTCGAGCGCATGGCTGAAGAGCTGTCGCTGACTGACGAACAAAAAGCCCAGCTGAGCCAGATTCGTGAAGAAGAGCGCGCCAGGTTCCAGACCTTGCGCGAGGAAAGCAAGGCGCGCTTTGATGCCGTCCTGACCGCCGAGCAACGGCAAAAGATGGAACAACTGCATGAACAGCGCCGCGAGCAGATGCAGGAACGCCGCGAAGGCCGCCTGTCGCGCGGCGAACCCTGTAACCGCTGAACCTGACCAAGAGAACGCTGCATGCGCCTGTTCTGGAAAGTATTTGCCGTACTCTGGCTGGCAACCCTGCTGGTCGGCGGCTCAGGCTTTCTGGTCAGTCGCGCCCTGCAGCAGGACTGGTTGCTGCTGCAACTGAATCCCGAGCTGCGCGACTTTGCAGCGCAGCTTGCAACCGTCTACGAGCAGAGCGGCCCAAGCGCCGCTCAGCAGTGGCTCGAACGGCAACGCAGCGAACATCGCCTGCGCGCTCGACTGTTTGACGCCGCCGGCGACAGCCTGCTGCCTGGCACCCTGTCGCGCCGGCCGCGGCTACAGGCCGAGTCACACGTACCTCCGGGACCACCAGAACAGCCCCCGGGACCAGGACGCCTGTTTCAGCTGGCCTGGACTACCGACCGGGCCAGCTACATCATCGCCCTTCATGTACCCGCCCCAACCCTGTGGCGAAGTCAACGCACCCCGCTTACGCTGCTGCTCAATATTGGTCTGGCGGTCGTTGTGCTGGCCCTGCTGAGTCTGCTGCTGAGCCGCTATTTGACGCGCCCGCTGGGTGATCTGGGCGCTGCTGCCCAGTCGCTGGCCAAAGGCGAGTTCAATGCACAGCGTCTGCAAAAAACCACGGCTCGTCGCGACGAGCTTGGCGAATTGGCCCGCCGTTTCGAAAGCATGGCCGAGCAGGTCCAGACACTGCTGGACAGCCAGCAGCAACTGCTGCGTGATGTATCCCATGAACTGCGCTCGCCGCTGGCGCGGCTTCGCGTCGGACTGGCGCTCGGCAGCCAGCAGAACCTGCCAGCCGATGACCCGCTCTGGCAGCGTCTGGATCGCGAATGCGACCGCCTTGACCAACTGATTGACGGCATTCTGACCCTCAGCCGGCTGGATACCCGGCGCGAGCCGGCCAGCGCATTTGCCCTGGACCCGCTGATTGCCGAGATTGTTGAGGATGCGCGCTTTGGCGCATCCGATCTTGCCATTGCCCTGAGCGGTGAAACCGGTTTAACGCTCCACGGCTGGCCGGACCAGTTGGCAGCCGCCATCGATAACCTGCTTCGCAATGCTGTGCGCTTCAGCCCGGAGAACGGTGAGATTCAGATCAGCCTGCGCCGCAGCGCAGGGCAGGCACTGATTCGGATTGATGATCAGGGTCCGGGGGTTGCCGATGAATGGCTGGACAAACTTGGTGATCCGTTCTTCAGGGTGCCGGGCCAGAGTCAGGACAGTGGCTACGGTCTGGGGCTGACGATTGCCCGGCGGGCCATCGCGCGACACGGCGGCCGTCTGTGCTTTTCAGACAATCCGGCAGGCGGACTGCGGGTCGACATCAGCCTGCCGACCGTTCAGCACTGAGTCAATCTTGTGCCGGCCAGCGAGTGAAGAACCGATCAACGTCCAGGGCCGGCACCGCCTTGCGTTCTCCGGCAGGATGGCCGACGTAGAGAAAGGCCAGAATGTGCTCGTTTTCCTCTAGCGCCAGCCCGCGACGCACCACCGGGTGATAGGCCAGCGCTCCGGTACGCCAAACCGCCCCCAGCCCCATCGCATGTGCTGCCAGCAGCATGTTGCCGACGGCAACACCGCAGGCCAGATCCTGCTCGATCACCGGCACCTTGGCGTGTTCCTGATGGCGGCTGATGGCCACGATCATCAGCGGCGCCCGCAACGGCAACCCCTGATAGCGCGCCAGCGTATCCGCCGACAGGTCCGGCGTATCGGCCAGCGCGGCCCGGCCAAACAGCTCACCCAGAGCGTCAAGACCGCTACCTTCGATGACCAGAAAACGCCAGGGACGAAGATAGGCATGATCAGGCGCCCGCAGGGCAGCCAGAAACATCGCCTGTTGCTGCTCGGCAGTCGGGGCCGGGCCAACCAGGCGCGGCACGGAAACCCGCTCATGCAGCAGGGTCAAGGCATCCACGGGTATCATTCCTCCTCGGACTGGTCCTGCAGTACCTGTTCACGATACTGGCCCGGCGGCAGGCCGAACCAACGCTTGAAGGCACGAAAGAAATTGCTCGGATCGGCAAAGCCCAGCATGCAGGCGATCTCGAACAGTGTGAGTTGGGGTTGACCCAGATACTGCAGCGCCAGTTCCCGGCGGGTGCGCTCAAGCAGTTGCTGGAAGCTGACCCCCTCTTCCTGCAGGCGACGCTGCAGGGTCCGCGTGCTCATGTTCATGGCACTGGCAACCGTCTGCCGCTTGGGCTCGCCCTGGGGCAACAGGCGGCAGAGTACCTGACGGGTCTGGTGAGTGACAGGGTCGGATTCAAAGCGGGCCAGAAAATCGCCGGCAAAGCGATCGTGCAACTTGGCCAGGCTGTCATTGGCGGTGGCCAGAGGCGCTTCCATCAACTGACGGGACATAAGCAGCGAATAGCTCGGCGCATCGAACTCCAGCGGGCAATCGAAAAGTGCGCGATAGGGCGTGGTGTCCTGCGGCTCGGGTCGGGCGAAGGTGGCTTTAAGCGGCACAATGGGTTCCGCGGTCATCCAGCGACAGAACGCCAACGCGTAGGCCATGGCTGCCTCCACGCTCTGCCGCGCTGCGGGCAACCGATCGCCGTGGATGGCAAATTGCAGCCGGCAGGTATCAGGTTCGATCTGCATTACCATATCGGCCGACTCGCCGATCAGCCGCTGATAGCGCACCACCCGGCCAAAGCCTTCTCGCAGCGTGCGACTGGACATCAGCGAGTAACCGACCACACTGAAATGACCTGGCCGCACCACCCTTGCCATATTCAGGCCGATAGCCGGATTGCCACTGCGCTCGACCGCCAGCTGCCAGACCCGGGTCATGCTGTCCTGGCTGATCCGCGCATCCGGGTCGGTCAGCACCTCGGCATCCAGCCCCAGCTCGCGGAATATTGCAGCAATGTCCAGCCCGTCGACGGCCAGAGCGTGGCCGATGGCAGAAACCCAACCTGCTGATGTGGTCCGTATTGCGCGATCCATGATTTCTCGCCGCTGTGAGCGGATTCAGACGTTCGTTTTTGGTATCCGGCGGACGATCATAGACTAAAAGTGCAGGCGAATAAAAAACCTGCGCAGCTCGACTTGGCCGCGATAGCCATACCCGTCTGCTACTGCATTGTCTAAGCTGATGTCACGCGCCTCAGCGGCCGAGTTCAACCGTTTCTGCCACCTACAGGACCGCTATCATGCCAGCATCCAGCACACCCGAACCGACTCGCTTTAGCACCTTTGCCGAGTTTTACCCCTACTACCTGAGCGAGCACCAGAACGACACCTGTCGTCGCCTGCACTACGCCGGTAGCAGTCTGGTAATCATCCTGCTGCTTTACAGCCTGCTCAGCGGCAATCTCTGGTGGCTGCTGGCCCTGCCGATCGCCGGCTACGGGTTTGCCTGGGTTGGCCACTTCTTTTTTGAACACAACAAGCCGGCGACCTTTACCCATCCCTTTTACAGTTTTCTGGGAGACTGGGTCATGCTGCGCGATGCGCTGACCGGCCGAATCCGCTTCTGAGCGGTGAATCGCCTGAATGTCAGCACAGCGACAGTCACCTACAGCTATCGCCTCTATGATGCCTGCAGCCTGACCCAAAACAGATAACAAGAGGAGATCCATCATGGGTGAGCAACACGCCACGTTCCGTGCCATGCAGGAAGGAACCGCAGAAGACTGGAGCATCATCTCCGAGCACTTCCGTCCGTTCGCCAAGAATCTGCCCGACCGCATCCTCGCCCACCTGCGCCTGCTGGACGGTGACTACGGCGGATTTCCGATCGATCGCCTGGAGCATTCCATCCAGACCGCGACGCGCGCCCACCGTGACGGTCGGGATGAGGAATATGTCATCTGCGCGCTGCTGCACGATATCGGTGACACCCTGGGCAGCTACAACCACCCGGACATTGCCGCCGCCATCCTCAAGCCGTTTGTGAGCCCGGAGAACCTCTGGATGGTTGAAAAGCACGGCGTCTTCCAGGGCTACTATTTCTTCCACCACCTCGGCATGGATCGGCATCTGCGCGACCAGTTCAAGGATCATCCGCAGTATCAGTACACCGCCGAGTTCTGTGCCAAGTACGACGCACCGGCCTTTGATCCGGATTATGAAAGCGAGCCGCTGGAATTCTTCGAACCCATGCTGCGCCGCGTGTTCGCCAAACCGCGCAACAGTATCTACAAGGTCTAGGCGAGCAGCGTGGACGGCGCACGCACCGGGCATTGCGCTACGCCCGGTTACGCGCGGCATTAATCCACACCTCGCCAGCAACTCGCAGCCTGTCCGCGCGGCATTGTCCGCCGTGCGGATTACGGCCTATCATGCCCAGTCACAGACACCCGCTCGGTGCTCTTGCCCGGCCACGGATTCGACTGAACATGATCACCGACACCCACAAACCGCTCGCCAAACCGCCCCTTGAAGGTTATTACTCGCGCACCATTGCCTACCTGTGCGTCGCCTTGACCTTCAGCGCCGTGCTGGTCGAACGCGGCCATCAGCTGGCCTATCTGATCAGCATTCTCTATGCGCTTGCCTATCCGCAACTGGCTCACCTGATCAGCCGTAAGGTCCCGCCCCAACACTCAACCACCAAGCGCCTTACCCTGCTTGCTCTCGATGCCGTTCATACCGGCGCGTTCATGGCGGTGCTCGGATTCACCGTGGTACCCAGCCTGATGTTCTTTCTGCTGGTAGGCTTCTCCTGCCTGATTGCCGGTGGCTCAACCTACCTGATCGCCGGCAGTCTGCTGACTATCGCCGGCGCCCTGCTGGGCGCGGCAGCCTTTCAGCCACAACTGGTCTTCGCCAGCTCGAATCTGGTGACCCTGGTCAGCCTTATCAGCGGAGGCTTCTTCCTGTTGATCGTCGCGGCATTCGTGCATCGCCAGGGCCGCCACCTGGAACAGGCCCAGCAGCAGCTGCAACGCGAGCAGGAGAAGACGTCACGGCTGGCCGCCAACCTCTCCAAATACCTGTCGCCGCAGGTCTGGGAATCCATTTTCTCGGGTAAACGCAGCGCTCGACTGGAAACACGACGCAAGAAGCTGACCGTATTCTTTTCGGACATTCGCGGCTTCACCGAGCTGGCCGAGGAGCTGGAAGCCGAAGCCCTGACCGACCTGCTGAACAACTACCTGGACGAGATGTCGCGTATCGCCCTGCAATACGGTGGCACCATCGACAAGTTCGTCGGTGATTGCGTCATGGTCTTCTTCGGCGACCCGTCAACACGTGGCGCCAAGCAGGACGCAGAGGCTGCGGTCTCCATGGCCATTGCCATGCGCAAGCATATGAAGGTGCTGCGCCAGCAGTGGCGCAGCCGCGGCATCACCAAGCCGCTGGAAATCCGCATGGGGCTGAGCACCGGTTACTGCACCGTCGGTAACTTCGGCACCGCGACCCGCATGGATTACACCATCATCGGCCGCGAGGTGAATCTGGCCAGCCGCCTGGAGGGCGCAGCCGACGCCGGCGAGATTCTGATCTCGCACGAGACCTACTCCCTGGTGAAGGAACTGATCATGTGCCGCGACAAGGGCCAGATCAGCGTGAAAGGCTTCTCACGACCGGCGCAGATTTACGAAGTGGTCGGGCTGCGCCGCGAACTGGGCGCCGCGCCGACCTATGTGGAGCACGAGCTGACCGGTTTTTCGATGTATCTGGATACCACTCACGTTCGCAACTATGACAAGGAACAGATCATCAAGGCACTGGAGCAGGCCGCCCGCAAGTTACGCGACAAGGTCATTGTCTAGACGGCGTCAGGCCGCCCGCTCCTCAAGCGCTTCGCTCACCGGCTGCAGCATTTGCACTTGAGCATCATGCCAGCGATAGAGCTCGATATGGCCATCCTGGCGTTCGATCAGCGCCGTACAGGACTCGACCCAGTCACCGCAGTTGAGATAATCGATACCGCTGACCCTGCTGATCTCGGCATGGTGGATATGCCCGCACACCACGCCATCCAGACCGCGCTTATTGCATTCGTGCGCCAGCGCCTCCTCAAACTCGCTGATGAAGTTAACCGCTTTCTTCACCCGGTGTTTGAGATAGCCTGACAATGACCAGTAGCCCAGGCCGAAGCGCGAACGCCAGTGATTGAGCCAGCGGTTCAGAACCAGACTGAACTCATAGGCGTGATCGCCGAGAAAGGCCAGCCAGCGGTGGCAGCGGGTAATGACATCGAACTGGTCGCCGTGGATTACCAGCAGCCGGCGGCCGTCATCGCACTGATGTACCACCTCATCAACCAGTTCGATATTGCCCAGCACCAGCGTGGAGTAGCGCCGCAGAAACTCGTCGTGATTGCCGGTGACATAGGTTACCCGGGTGCCGCGCTTGCTCATGGTGAGGATACGCCGCAATACGTTGGTATGCGCCTGGGGCCAGTAGATACCCTTGCGCAGTCGCCAGCCGTCGATGATATCGCCCACCAGATACAGCTGATCGCACTCGACAGACTTGAGGAAGGTCGCCAACTTGTCGGCCTGGCATCCGCGCGTGCCCAAATGGAGATCCGATATCCACAGCGTCCTGACCCGCTTTTTTTGCGCCTCTGGCAACAACACCGCTGTATTCATGCGCCTGCCTCCTCGGGAAGTTGTCTTCACGCTACCGTCCGGCGGTGACCGGACTGTGTCATCCGGATGACCGCAATATGACAACGCCACAGCACCGCAGGAATTCGCCGCTTCGTATACAATGGCGGCCTCCAGCCGTTGCCTTATCCGGACCCACACCATGTTCAAACGCCTGCTGCCGTTACTGTTGCTGATCCTTTCGGGCTGGACCGCGGCCGAACCCTTGCGTACCGGTCTGGTGCTGTCCGGCGGCGGTGCCCGTGGCCTGGCCCACATCGGCGTACTGAAGCAGCTGGAAGAACTCAACATCCCGATCCACGCCATTGCCGGCACCAGCATGGGCGCGGTCATCGGCGGCCTTTATGCCTCAGGCTACAGTGCCGAAGAACTGGAGAAGCTCGCACTCGAACTGGACTGGCAGGATGCGCTGAGTGACTCCCCCCAGCGCGAAGACATACCCTACCGTCGCAAACAGGACGACCGTGACTTCCTGGTCAAGCAACGGCTCACCTTCAACAACGGCGTTCTCAGCCTGCCGCTTGGCCTGCTGCAGGGCCAGAACATGGGAGTGGTGCTGGAAAGCCTGCTGGTCCACACCAATGAAATCGACAACTTCGACAGGTTGCCTATCCCGTTCCGTGCCGTGGCGACCGACATTGCCACAGGTGAAGCCGTGGTATTCGACCACGGGCACCTGCCGCTGGCCATCCGAGCCAGCCTGGCACTGCCCGGATTCTTCGCCCCGGTCGAAGTGGATGGCCGCCTGCTGGTGGACGGTGTACTGAGCAAGAACGTGCCCATCGACGTCGCGCGCGCCATGGGCGTGGATAGGGTCATCGTGGTTGACATCGGCACTCCGCTGAAGTCTGCCAGCGAGCTGACCTCGGTGCTCGACATCATGGACCAGACAACAACCCTGCTGACCCGCACCAACACCGAGAAGCAGCTTGCCACCCTGACCGATCGTGACCTGCTGCTGCAACCGGCGCTTGGCAACATGGGGTTCAGCAGCTTCGCCGACGCACAGCAGGCCATTGATGCCGGCGCCCGCAGCCTCGCCGAGGCCAATGGCGTGCTGGCATTCGTCGCCCCGGACGGTGCCGACAGCGGCGGCAACCTGGCCAGCAGCAGGCCTCAGCGCCAGGCCATCATTCATGCCATCGAAGTGGACAACAGCGGCAAGGTGGCCGACGAGGTGGTGCTCGGCATGATCCGCCAGCCAATCGGCGAGCCTCTGAATCTGGCCCGCCTGCAAACCGACATGGGCACCATCTACGGCACCGACTATTTCAGCCGAGTCACCTACGAAATCGTCCACGACCAGGGCCGCAACACCCTGCTGGTACATACGGCTGGCCGCCGCACCGGCACCGATTATCTGCGTCTGGGCCTGAATCTGGTAGACGACTTTGAAGGCGACAGTCAGTACAACGTTGGCGCCAGCTTTCGCGTCAACGGTCTCAACCCGCTCGGCGCGGAATGGCTGACCCGGCTGCAGGTCGGGTCGGAACAGGAGCTCTATACCGAGTTCTACCAGCCGCTTGACTATGGCTCACGCTATTTTGTTGCGCCCTTTATCGATGCCGAAGCGCGCAACATCGACGTTATCGACGACGACGATCCGATCGTTGGCTACCGCCAGAAACGCTATGGTGCCGGCCTGAATCTGGGCCGCCAGATCGCCAACAGCGGTGAAGTGCGTTTCGGCCTGTCGCGCTACCGCGGCAACTCGCGAGTACGCATCGGCGACCCCGACCTGCCCTCCATCGACTTCAACGAAGCCTTCTACTCGCTGGAGATCGACCGCGACACGCTGGACGATGTGAACTTCCCGCATTCGGGGGAAGAGGCGCGCCTGAGCTGGCGCCAGTCCGAGCCGGATCTGGGGGCCGACGCGCGTTACCAGCAGATCGAGCTCAGGGTCAACAAAGCCTTCGGCTTCGGCCCCAACAGCCTGCAACTGGGCGGTTTTATCGGTCGTACCGACAGTGACGTGGATGTGGCGCAAAGCAGCTTCAGTCTCGGCGGCCCCGGCTGGTTTTCCGGTTTCCGCCAGGACGGTCTGGCCGGTCAGAACTACCAGCTCGGCCGGCTGGTCTATTATCGGCGGCTGGCACCCAGCTACTTCAACACGCTCAGCCTGCCTTTCTACCTGGGCGCCAGCCTGGAGTACGGCCGCGTATACAACCGCGACGATGCCGGGTTCGATACCGGTTACTTCGGTGCCGGCAGCCTGCTGATGGGCATGGATACGCTGGTTGGCCCGCTGTTCTTCGGGCTGGGCGTCAACGAAGAGGGCCACGAGGCCCTGTATATGAAGCTGGGCCAGACGTTCTGAACCGGCAGCCCCCTAGCCGCTGATTTCCAGCACCAGTGCGGCACGGATGCAGTGCAACACCCCTTCGTCAACCGGCTCGTCCAGCTCACGCGCCAGGGTTCTTACGCCGGGCAGATCCTCGCCGTCGAAATTGAGAAAGGCATCCTGCAACCGCTCAAGCTGAGCGGGTCCGATGTCGATGGCCTGCTCCAGGGTCAGGTTGCCGGTGGTAATCGCCTGCGCCAGCTGACCGTAGACCTTGCGAAGCGGTTGCCCCAGCTGCATGGCTGCCTGTTCCGGGCTCATTCCGGCGCGCACCATGGCAATCGCCTCATGGGCATCACGGGTCTCCTGAGCCTGTGCCGCCGCTCCATCACCGGCCAGAACCTGAAGAAAATCAGCGCCATAGCGCTCAAGCTTGTGCGAACCGACGCCACTGACCAGTGCCATATCCTGCAGGGTAGTCGGCCGCTGACGCAGCATATCGACCAGCGTATTGTCGGTGAAGATGACGTAGGGCGGCACACCGTGAGCGTCCGCCAGCTGTTTGCGCAGGGTGCGCAACGACTCCCAGAGGGCGCGATCAGCCTCGGCAATCACCGGCTTGTTGCTGCCCCGGCTGCCCCAGGCTGCCGGCTTGCTGACATCACGGCGCAGCTGCAGGCTCTGCTCGCCACGCAGCAGCGGACGACAGCGTTCGCTCAAGCGCAGGCTGCCATAGCCATCGAGATCCACCTCGACCAGAGCCAGGGCGATCAACTGGCGGAACACCGAGCGCCATTCATTCTCACCCAGTGACTTGCCAATCCCGTAGGTAGAAAGGTGCTGATGACCGGCGCTGCGAATCTTCTCGTTATCGCGACCGAGCAGAATGTCGATCAGGTGACCCACGCCATAACGCTGACCGCTTCTATAGATCGTCGACAGCGCCATCCGCGCCGCCTCACTGCCGTCCCAGGTCGAAACCGGCTCCTGGCAGTTGTCACAGTTACCGCAGGGTTGCTCCAGGGTTTCACCGAAGTAGCCCAGCAGCGTCTGCCGGCGACAGGTAGTCAGTTCGCAGAGGGCCAGCATGGCGTCAAGCTTGTGCCGCTCAATGCGTTTATGGCGCTCGTCACCTTCCGAGCCGGCCATGATCTGATTGAGCATCAGCACATCCTGCAGGCCGTAGGCCATCCAGGCGTCGGCAGCCAGACCATCACGGCCGGCACGACCGGTTTCCTGGTAGTAGGCCTCGACACTCTTGGGCAGATCCAGATGAGCGACAAAGCGCACATTGGACTTGTCGATACCCATACCGAAGGCGATGGTCGCGACCATTACCAGCCCCTCCTCATTTAGGAAGCGGCGCTGATGCGTGGAGCGCAACTCCTGCGGCAAGCCCGCATGATAGGGCAAGGCAGGCCAGCCCTGCTCGCACAGCCAGGCGGCGGTTTCTTCTACCTTCTTGCGCGACAGGCAATAGACAATGCCGGCGTCCCCCTTGTGCTCGCGCAGAAAACCGAGCAACTGCTGACGGGGCTTATCCTTGGGCACGATGCGATAAAAAATATTGGGGCGATCAAAGCCGGAAACAAAGCAGGCAGCCTGCTCCAGTTTCAGCCTCTGGACCATCTCTTCGCGGGTACGTTCATCCGCCGTGGCGGTCAGCGCCATGCGCGGCACGCCGGGGAACAGCTCTGCCAACTGACCCAGCTGCAGATACTCGGGGCGAAAATCGTGCCCCCACTGGGAAACACAGTGCGCCTCGTCAATCGCAAACAGGGCAATCGGCAAAGACTGCAGAAAATTCAGAGTACGGGGTTTGAGCAGACGCTCCGGGGCCAGATAGAGAAACTGCAGCTCACCGGCGCGCATCTGCCGGGCCACCTCGCGCTGGGCGTCTTCGCTCAACGTGGAATTGAGCGCCGCCGCCGTCAACCCCAGCTCGTTCAGCGTCGCGACCTGATCGTCCATCAACGCGATCAGCGGCGAAACCACCACTGTCAGCCCCTCACGCAGCAGCCCGGGCACCTGATAGCACAGTGACTTGCCACCACCGGTCGGCATCAAGACCAGCGCATCGCCGCCACAGGCCACCTGATCAATGATATCCGCTTGCTGACCACGGAATTCGCCGTAGCCAAACACGTTCCTGAGTTGCTGCAGTGCTTGCTCGCGCATGGGTCTCCTCACCAGATCCGATTCCGTTGATGGGCAGAATCAGCGGCCGCAGAGTATAACGTCTTTGGCAATTGCCCGGGGCATGCGTAAAATGACCGAACAAACAATGAGAGGTGTCCCATGTCCTTCAATGACCAACTCCAGCGCCTGCAAGCTTTTCTGGACGCCGATGACCTGCACGACGAAGCGCTGGACTACATGGCCGCCTGTGGCTACCTGAGCGCACTGGCCATCAGCCCGGAGCCGGTTGCCGACGAGGAGCTGCTGGCCGAGCTATTCGCCGAAACCCCGCCCTACGAGAGCCCCGCGCAGCAGGACGAGATCATCGGCACCCTGCTGGAGCTCAAGGCCCGCATCGCTCGCGAGCTGGCCAGCGACGAGGATCTCGAACTGCCCTGTGAGCTGACCCTGGGTGACGAGCCCGATTACTCGGACCTGCGCAGCTGGTGTATCGGCTTTATGGAGGGGGTTTTCCTGCGTGAGGAGGCCTGGTTCAGCAATGACGAAGAGCTGGTCAGCGAGTTGCTGTTGCCGGTCATGGTCGGCTCCGGCCTGTTTGCCGATCAACCCGAGTTCGCCGAGATCGAGCAGGACGAAGACATGGTCGAGGATATGGTCGAGCACATTCCGCAGGTACTCACCCAGCTTTTCCTGCTGTTCCACGCCCCGGAAGAAAAGCCTCGTCCAGCCCTGTTGAAACGTTCCTGAGCCACACGGGTGCGCGCAGCAGACATGACGAACTGCGCGCGCTTGCCTACACTGGGTGGCATTACCTCGGCTAACGCTGCCGGAATGCCACTGCAGTGAAACGACCCATCCGCCTCCGCTTCTTTCTCCCTGCCAGTCTGCTGCTGGTCGCCCTGTCTGCGATCGGCTGGGACTACGAACAGATTTTCGCGCGCATCACCACCCTCTATCGTCCGGACATGCAAGCCCAGTGGCGCCTGCAGGAATGGCGCAGCATGCTCGACAACAGCCAGGCGCTCGAGCAAGCGCAGAAGCTCGAAACCATCAACACCTTCTTCAATCAGCGCCTGCGCTTCAGCGACGACATCGACATCTGGGGCCAGGTGGACTACTGGGCATCACCGGCCGAATCCATGGTCAAGGGTGCGGCAGACTGCGAAGACTACTCCATCGCCAAATACTTCAGCCTGCGCCGGGCCGGCATATCCAACGATCAGCTACGCCTGACCTACGTCAAGGCGCTGGAGCTGAATCAGGCTCATATGGTGCTGACCTACTACGCCACCCCCGATAGCGAACCGCTGGTATTGGACAACCTGATCGATAGCATATTGCCCGCATCGCAGCGCAGCGACCTGTTGCCGGTTTACAGTTTCAATGCGGAAGGGCTATGGCTGGCCGGCCGCGGCAACACCCAGACCGGCTCGGCAAAACAACTGTCGCGCTGGCAGGATCTGTTGAAAAAAATGCAGAACGAGGGCTTCGATGCCCCCGGCTTACCCTGAGTCAAGAGGACCCAACCATGTCACTGGTCAAACAGCTTATTCTGGCGATTTGTCTGTTCCTGCTGGTCGCCTTCAGCGGGAGCTTCATCGTCAGTCTGGAAAGCTCCCGCAACCAGCTGCAGACCCAGCTGCGCTCCCATGCTCAGGACGCTGCTACCGCGCTTGGCCTGTCCCTGACACCCCACGTCAGAGATCCGGCCATGATCGAGCTGATGGTCAGCTCGATCTTTGACAGTGGCTACTTCGCCCGCATTCGCGTTTATGCGGTCAGCAACGGCGAGGTTTTGGTTGAACGCACACGCAGCCTTGACGAGACCAAGGCGCCTGGCTGGTTCGTCAACCTGGTCAATCTGCAGGAGCAGGCCGGTGACGCTATCGTCATGGACGGCTGGCAACAGTCCGCACGCGTCGAGGTTGTCAGCCATCCGCAGTTCGCCCTGAACAAACTCTGGGACAGCGCCCTGGGTACCCTGGCCTGGCTGGTGGCCTGCGGGTTGTTCAGCGCCCTTCTCGGCGCTCTGTTGCTCAAGCGTCAACTGACGCCGCTGATGTCCATGGCCGACCAGGCCGAAGCAATCACCCGGCGCGAGTATCGGACGCTGCCACGGATCCCCCGGACGCCCGAGCTCAAGCACGTGGTCGTCGCCATGAACCAAATGGTCGGCAAGCTAAAGACCCTGTTTGAGGAAGAGGCCGCCCGGACCGAGCATTACCGCCGTCAGGCTTACCATGACGCTCTGACAGATCTGCCGAACAGACTGGCCTTTGATCATGCACTGGCCGCAGCACTCACCTCGACGGAAAATCCCGACGGCATGCTGCTCGGCCTGCGGGTATCCGACCTCAACCGGATCAACCAGCAACTCGGCGCAGCCAGCACAGACGCGCTGCTCAAAAGCATCGGCGGCCAGCTGCAGGCCCTGCAGAACGCCCACCCCAGCTGGCTTTGCTGCCGCTCACGCGGTGGCGAATTTCTCACTCTGGCGCCAGGCGGCGACCTTGCCGACATTCGCAAGCTGGCCGAACAACTGGCAAACCAGGTTGCCTCGCTGGAGACGTTGACGTCGCTCGGCGAAGCACAACCAATTGAACTCGGCATTACCGGCTACCGGGTTGGCGATGACAGCAAGCAAGTACTGCGGCGACTTGATCAGGCCATGACCGAGTCGAGCCTGAACGGCGCAACCATCCAGCCCGGCTATGAGCCAGCAAACGAGAGCAGTCAGTCACCGGGCAGCAGCCACGACTGGCGCGAGCTGCTCGAAGCCGCGCTGAAGGACTTCAGCTTCACCTTACACTTCCAGCCGGTACTGCACGGCCACGATCTCAAGCAACTGCTGCATCAGAAGGCTCTGGTTCGCCTGCGGGGCACTGATGGCAAACTCATGATGGCCGGCCAGTTTCTGCCATGGATAGAGCGTCTGGGGCTATCGCCCGCCTTCGACCGCTGCATGGTCGGGCTGGCCCTGTCCCACCTTCAGCGCCACCCGGGCCCGCTGGCACTCAGCATTACCAACGACACGCTGCACAATGCAGAGCATCGCAAGCAGATCCGCCAATTGCTGGAGCAGCATCGAACCGAGGCCGCCCATCTGACGCTGGAAGTTGACGCGCGCTACCTGCAAGGGTGTAACGACCTGGCCAGCCTGGCTCAGGAGCTGCGTCCGCTGTCCGTGCAAGTGGGCCTTCAGCACTTTGGCCGCCAGCTCAGTCTGATCGGCGAACTGGCCCTTATTGGCCTGAGCTACCTGAAGATCGAAAGCAGCTTCATCCGCGACCTGGATACCGAGAGCGACAAGCATCTGTATCTGGAAGCACTGGTGCGCACCGCACAACGGATCGACCTGCTGCTGATCGCGGAGCAGGTACAGAGCCAGAGCGAGGTTTCTGCACTGAAACAACTGGGCATTGAGGCCATGCAAGGCCGGGCGCTGGCCGAGCCGGGAGAGTGGCGCGACTGATTCTTCCGGTCGACGAATCTGCGCCTGACCCTGCAGCTTGTTAAGCCGCGTCAAAGGGATAAACGGCAACAGTCTGACGCGAACACGCTGGAACAATGCGTTGAATAGGCCTTATCGCCCAACCGGAGGCACATTGCACATCAAATTGCTGACGCCAGATTTGCAACATCCATGGGTTCTCATCCGTGCAGAGCCTGTTATCATGCCCGGCCCAAGGGATGAATTGACGACGCCAGACAGCCTGTGACTGCGATGGCGTACCTGGCAAAGGCAAAGGCCTGCGAACCTATGATCAAGAAGATTCTGGTTGTCTGTGTCGGCAACATCTGCCGCAGCCCTACGGCTGAGGCGCTGCTGCAGCAAAAGCTCGCCGGCAAAGGCATCACCGTCAGTTCTGCCGGGCTGGGAGCACTCGTGGACAAACCGGTAGATGCCTCAGCCGCACAGGTGATGGCCGCCGCCGGCCTCACGCTGCCAGAGCACAGGGCCCGTCAAGTCACCCCCGAGATGCTGCACGCGGCGGATCTGATCCTGGCCATGGAACAGCGTCACCTGCAAAAACTCCACAGCCTGGCACCCGAGACCCGCGGCAAGGCGCTGCTGATCGGCAAATGGCTGGACAATGCTGAAGTACCAGACCCCTATCGTCAGCAACTGCCCGCGTTCGAGCACGTTTTCAAGGTACTCGACAAGGCAACGACTGCCTGGTTGCGCTATCTTTAATCGCCCTACACCCTTCGCCCTACTCTGTCACGGAACCTGATTGTTGATGCAGAACAGCACCCCCGCCGCCGCACAAAACAACCAAGACGAAATCGACTTGCTGGCCCTGCTGGGCGCTCTGATCGATCACAAGCTGACCATCATCATCTGCACACTGGTGTTTGCGTTCGTCGGTATTGCCTACGCGCTGCTGGCAACGCCCATCTACCGGGCCGATGCGGTAATCCAGATTGAAGAGAAATCCAGCGGGCTCGGTGGTCTGCTTGGCGATGCCGGTGCCGCCGACATGTTCGCCAGTACCAGCGCCGCTGCGACCGAAATCGAACTGCTGAAGTCACGCAAGGTGATTGGTCAGACCGTCGAAAATCTCAAGCTGGATGTGGTAGCCGAACCCAAGCTGTACCCCGTGATCGGCTCATATTTCTACCGTCGTTACAGCCCGACGGAACAACAGCCGGTTGCTGACGCCCTGCTGGGCATGGACAGCTACGCCTGGGGCGGGGAAAAGCTGGATATCTTTCAGCTTGAGGTGCCCGCAGCCTGGGAAGGCAAGCAGCTTATCCTGCGGGCGGGGGCTGAGGGGCAGTTCGCGCTGCTCAATGGTGAAGATGAGCTGCTGCTCGAGGGGCAAGTCGGTACCCGGATAGAAGAACAGGGCTTTCGCGTCCAGATCGCCAAGCTGATTGCCAATCCCGGGACCGAGTTTCTGGTCACCAAGCGCAACAGTCTGAGCACCACCCTCGCCTATCAGCGTAACATCGGCGTCAGTGAAAAGGGTCGCGACTCCGGTATTCTTCTGCTGAACCTGGAAAGTCCGCGCCCGGCCGATGCAGCCCGGATTCTTGATGAAGTCAGCCGCCTGTATGTGCTGCAAAACGTCCAGCGAAAATCCGCAGAGGCCCAGCAAAGCCTCGACTTCCTGAAGGAGCAGCTGCCCACCGTCCGACGCCAGCTCGAAGCAGCCGAGCAGGCGTTGAATGCCTATCAGGCCAAAGCCGGATCGGTCGACATCACCCTCGAGACCCAGGCGGTTCTGGATCAGGTGGTTGAGCTGGACACCTCCATCTCGGAGCTGCAGCTCAAGCGCTCGGAAATGGAGCGCCGCTTCACTCGCCAGCACCCCAGCTATCAGGCGCTGATGGAACAGCTCAATCAGTTGAACAGCCGCCGTAATGCGCTGGTTGACCGTGTCGGCGATCTGCCTGCTACCCAGCAAGAGCTGCTGCGCCTGTCGCGGGATGTGAAGGTCAGTACCGAAATCTATACCGCGATGCTCAACACCTCGCAGGAGCTGGATGTGGTGCGCGCAGGCACGGTTGGTAACGTCCGGATCATTGACGATGCGGTGGTCGATACCAGCCAGCCGGTCAAGCCGAAGAAAGCGCTGATCGTCGTTCTGGCAACCCTGTTGGGTGGCATGCTGGGCGTTGCCATTGCCCTGCTGCGCCACGCACTGAATCGCGGCATCGAAAACCCGGAGCTGCTGGAGCAGATAGGCCTGCCTGTTTACGCGTCCGTCCCGTTCAGCAAGGATCAGCAGCAGATCGAGCGCAATGCCAAAGGCAAGACCATCACCCAGAACTCGCAACTGCTGGCAGCTACCAACCCGGCAGACCTCTCCATTGAGGCCCTGCGCAGCCTGCGCACCAGCCTGCATTTCGCCATGATGGAAGCACGCAACAATATTCTGATGATCTCGGGCCCCAGCCCCAGTGTCGGCAAGTCGTTCATCTCCACCAACCTGGCTGCCATTGTCGCCCAGGCCGGTCAGAAGGTGGTACTGATCGACGGTGACATGCGCAAGGGCTACGCCCACAAGCTGATGAGCCTGCCGGCGGAACCCGGGCTGTCGAACCTGCTGGTCAATACCCACACCTTGGCCGACGCCTTGCAGAAGAGTGAAGTACCCAACCTGCACTTCATTCCGCGCGGCCAGATTCCGCCGAATCCGTCCGAACTGCTGATGCATGTGAACTTCGAATCACTGCTGAAGCAATTGAGTGGCATGTATGACCTCGTGATCGTCGACACGCCACCGATTCTGGCTGTGACCGACGCTGCTCTGGTTGGCCGCCTGGCCGGCACCAGCCTGATTGTTTCGCGCTTTGGCCTCAACCCGGTGAAGGAAGTGGAGCAAACCCTGCAACGCTTCCGCAACAATGGTGTCGAGATCAAAGGGGCGATTTTCAACGCAGTCGAGAAGAAAGCCTCGGCCTATGGCTACGGCAATTACGGCTATTACCAGTACGAGTACAAGTCGGACAAAAAGTAACGCAGTACTGTACGCGCCGGCATCGTGACGTATACTCGATGCCAGCGAAAGCAACCTATTCGGGAACAAACATGAAGCACAAGATCATTTCAGGAGTCACTCTCAGCCTGCTGCTTGGTGCCGGCGCCGCACAGGCACAATCGCTCTGGTACAAGCCCTGGAGCTGGTTTCAGCCGCAACCGCCCAAGATTCAGGACCTGCCGCGCCCTCCTGCTTCCATGCCGCCGGCCAATATCGCCGAACAGCCCGAGCCTCAAGGCGGATTTTCCAATCTTGGCGGCTGGACCCTGGGTGTGACGGCAGCCATTGGCGCTGGTGCAGCACTGGGTTCTTCCGGAGGCGGTTCCGACAGCACCAGTGGTACAACCGGCTCTACCGGTACCAACTGACAACCGGGTTGGGCTCACGCCTGCCCAACCACAGTAGCAAACGGCCTGCACTTCCCTTGCCAAGGTCATTGCGTATAATCAGGTGGGCACGCGCTCACGGACTCAAGGAGATACCCATGAAAACGCAACTGGTTTCAGTTATTGCTGCGGGCCTGCTGATTGCTTCCAGCGTCACATATGCCCAATCAGAGGATGATACTACTCAACAGGTCAACGATCCGACCGTGACCCAGAACGGCGACACCCTGCCTGACGCCCAAGGGGGCCTGGGTGGAATGGGTGGTGCAGCTCTCGGTGTTGGCCTGGCTGCCGGTGCTGCAGCTGCAGCCGGTTCTTCTGGCGGCAGCTCCGATGGCGCAGGCGGAACCGGCACCACCGGCTCCAACTGAACATCGGCTTTTGAAGCAATCGAAGCCATCTGACCCTCAACATCAGATGGCTTTTTGTTCTGTACCGACAACAACGCGAATAAGATCAAACCTATGAACCGCTTTCCTCTCGCCGCACTGAGCCTCTCAGCCCTGTTTCTGCAAGCCTGCATGTTCTCTCCCGGCATGCACATGGATACCGACAGACTGCTGGCCGAAGACTCCGCCGAGGAAAGTTTGGTCGAAATGGTCCAGATCACGCCCAAGGTGCTGACCCAGGAACAGGCCGTACAGCCCAACCGTCAGGTACCGGCAGCCCTGCTGGATTACACCCCGGACAACTATCGTCTCGGCCCGAACGACGGCCTGTTCATCACCGTTTGGGATCACCCCGAACTGACAGTTCCGGGCGGCCAGCAACAGGCCACCGAGGCCAACGCCCGCGTCGTGAGGGACGACGGCACCCTGTTCTACCCGTTCATCGGTAGCGTCCAGGTTGCCGGCATGACTCAGGAAGAGCTGCGCAAGGTCATTACCCAACGGCTCGCCCGGTACATCGAACAGCCCCAGGTCGACATCAACATCATTGGCTATAACAGCCAGAAGGTAACGCTTAGCGGCGCCTTCATGCAGCCCGGCTTCCGCGCCATTACCTCGCAGCCGCTGACGCTGCTGCAGGCTATCGGTGAGGCCGGTATCGACAGCGAGCGCGCCGACCTGTCTCGCCTGAATCTGATCCGCGACGGCCAGGTCTTTACACTGGACTACGACTACCTGACCAGCCATCCCAGTGACATCGGCAACATCTATCTCAAAGCCGGTGACAAGTTGCATCTGGGGCTCAACGATGCACGCAAGGTCTTTGTGATGGGTGAAGTAGCACGGCCGACCGCGCTGTCCTACAGCACCAGCCGCATGACCCTCAGCGAGGTTCTGGCAACTGTCGGCGGCCCCTCCCCCGCAACGTCCAGCGGCCGCGAGGTCTACGTTATCCGTGGTGTCGAAAACCTGGAAACCGAGAAAGCGACCATCTTCCAGCTGAACGCCCAATCGCCATCCGCCTTTATTCTGGCCGACCAGTTCGAAATGCGGCCCCAGGACGTGGTATTCGTTGGCGCCGCCGGCATCACACGCTGGAATCGCTTCGTCAGCCAGCTGTTCCCGAGCGCCAATATCATCGGTACCGCCGTTCGGGTGGGTAGCGACTACGACGATCTGCGTAACGACAACTGACAGGTCTGACAGTGACGATCTCACTACGGACCGGTGCGGTGCTGTGCGGGCTGTTAATGCTGACAGCCTGCAACTCGTTGACGTCAGACACCATCAGCTCCTTTCGACTGCTGTTTGACGAAGACCGTAATCGCATACCGGCGGAGCGGGTAAACGATCCCCGCGCAGACACCCTGCTGGTGTCCACCGCCAGTGCTCAGGGACTGTTTATTGCGCCGCCCGGTAGCCACGGCCAGATTCAGTGGCGAGGTGTGACCGAACAGCTTGAGACCGATAACGGCCGCATTACCCAGCTGGTTGGCATGGACGTCGAAGTTCAGGTTCCGCTCGCAGCCAACGATCCATTCCGCAGTGGCCTGATTGGCGTAGCCGACGGTACCCGCATCAGCCGGCTGGTAGATCTGCCGCTGACCTATCAAACCGGCCTGCACCAGGAAGCGGTCTACTATCGCGGCCCCCTTGAGGCAATCGGTCAGCAATCGTTGCAACGTATCGACGAACATATCCGAATGGAGCAGATTGGTTTCCAGACAACCAATTACTACTGGCTCGACCCGGAGACCGGCCGCGTGCGCCGCAGCATCCAGAATCCGGCACCCGGCCTGCCAACGTTTGACTTGCTGTTTACCCACCAACCGGCTCGGGGCAAGCAACCTTGAAACGGCTGACACTTCCGCTGCTTGCGCTGATCCCTGCGCTGTACGTCGCACCGCTGATGGCCAGCAACCTGATGGTTGAGGGGCAGGTTCAGACTCCCGGAGAGTACGCCTGGCGGGACGGATTACGCCTGCTGGATCTGACAACGTCAGCCGGCGTCAGCGTTAACAGCTGGCCATTGGGTGCCGCATTGCTGCGTGAGAGCGCGGAGCCGGACCAACGCAAACTCAAGGCGGGCGTTCTGTTCGACCTGGGCACCGCCCGGGTCAAGGCCGCGACCATCGGCGACAATTCCCTCACGGATCTGCTTTCCGATCTGCAGGAGCAGGTACAGCGAATGCCGATAACCGGCAGAATCCAGGCCGAGATGAATCCGCTGAAGCAGCGCCTGGCTCGCTACAATCCGCTGCTTGAGCCTGGCGATCATCTGGTCTACCCGGCAAATCCCGGCACGATCAAGGTTACCGGAGCGGTCACTGCGACCTGCACTCTGGACTTTGTATCGGGCTTGCGTCCCCAACGATATATCGATCAGTGCCCACGTCACTGGGTAGCAAACCCCGACGAGATCTATTTGATACAACCGGACGGGGCTGTTACCCGTCTGGGTGTTGCATCATGGAACAGCGAAGATGCCTGGCTCGCAGAGGGCGGCATGATCTATGTCCCCTTGCGCGCGGCGCTGTTCAGTGACAGCGGAAATACCTTCAATAACGAGATGGCAGCCTTGCTTGCAACCCAGTACACCGGCGTAGAGGCTTCCGCAGACCATGAGTAACCTGCTTCGTCGACTGGCCACCGTATCCACGCTACCGTTGCTGGCCGCCGGAGCCAGCTGCGCACTGGCCAGTGAGAACCCGCGCTACCGCACTACCCAGCACGACTTTGGCGGTGTCGGTCTGCTGCAAACGCCCACTGCACGCATGGCACCAGCAGGCGAGTTCAGCTTCAATGCCAACCGCACCTCGCCCTACTCACGCTACAGCATTTCGGTGCAACCGCTACCGTGGCTGGAAAGTACCATCCGCTATATCGCGATCAGCAACATTAATTATGGCGACGAGGGTTTCAGCGACCAGAGCCTGAAAGACAAGGCAATCGATGCCAAATTTCGACTCTGGCAAGAGAGTCGCTGGCTGCCGCAGGTTGCTCTGGGTTTTCGCGACATCGGCGGTACCGGCCTGTTCTCGAGTGAATTCATCGTCGCCAACAAACGCTTCTACGACCTGGATTTCAGTCTTGGCGTAGCCTGGGGCTACATCGGGAACCGCGGTGACTTCGGCAATCCCCTGTCGCTGATCAGCGACAGTTTTGATGATCGTGCCCGCAACGACGACCCCGGCGGCACGTTGAATACCAGCAGCTATTTCAGTGGTCGCCCCGCATTGTTCGGCGGTATCGAGTACCAGACGCCGTGGGACAACGTGCGGTTGAAACTGGAGGTTGAGGGTAACGATTACCAGTCGGAACCGTTCCGTAACAACCAGGCGCAGGACCACCCGGTCAACCTGGGGGTGCTCTACAGCCTGGGCAGCAACGTTGACCTGACGGCAGCCTGGGAGCGCGGCAATACGGCCATGTTCGGCATTACCCTGCGCTCCAACGTCAAGTCCGTACAACGCCCACCCAAGTTGCTGGACCCGGCTCCCGAACCCCGCCGCCCGCTTCCTGCAGGCGTCAGTGGCGCGGATGTCGACTGGGCCAATATCAGCCAGAGGCTGGAAGATAACGCCGGGATCGCGGTTGAGAGCATCGCCGTCAACGGTGATGAGGTAGTCATTACCGGCCAACAGACTACCTATCCCAGCGATGCGGAGGGTATGAGTCGAGCCGCCCGGGTGCTGGATAACAGTCTGGGAGAAGGCAGCTACGACTGGTACACGCTGGTACACAAGCCCTACGGCATGGCGCTGAACCAGACCAGCGTGAATGCGCAGACACTGCGTGAATACGAACGTTTCGAAACAGACCGTCGTGCTTTGCGTTATGGCATGGAGAACGCGGTTCCGTCGGTACGCCAGGGTGGCGAGGTGTACAACGGTGAGCTTGATCGAGCCAACGCAGGCCTGGCACTCGGCTACCGGCAGAACGTGGGCGGCCCGGACAGTTTCATCCTCTACCAGTTCCTGCTGCGCGCCAACGGTCAGTTCTACTTCGACCGCAACAAATGGCTTGATGGCACAGTGGGCATCAACCTGCTGAACAACTATGACAAGTTCGAATACGACGGTCCAAGCAACCTGCCGCGTGTTCGTACGGACCTGCGCCAGTACCTGACGAGCTCCGACGTTCAGCTGAACCGTCTGCAATATACGCAGACCGAGCAGATCAATCGGGACTGGTTCGGCATGGCGTATGCCGGTTTGCTGGAAGACATGTACGGCGGCATTGGCGCTGAGGTGCTCTATCGGCCGCATGGTGTCGATTGGGCGGTTGGCGTAGACGTCAACTGGGTCAAGCAGCGTGGCTACAGACAGGACTTCAGCTTCCGTGATTATTCGACGCTGACAGGCCATGTCACCGGCTACCTGCGCACCGGTTTCCATGACGTGCTGATCAAAGGCAGCGTAGGTCGTTATCTGGCCGGGGACATTGGCGGTACCATTGATCTGTCCAGACGCTTCCGAAACGGCTTCGAGTTTGGTGGCTGGGCAACCTTTACCGACGTATCCAAGGAAGAGTTTGGCGAAGGCAGCTTCGACAAGGGTGTTTACCTCAGGGTGCCTTTCGACGCCTTTTTCCTGAGTTCGACCAAATCCGTGGGTACGCTCAGCTGGAACCCGCTGACCCGAGATGGTGGCGCCAAGCTTTGGCGTAACTATGAACTCTACCGTCTGACTCAAGACCGGGATCTGGACCGTTTCGACAATAGCTTTCAGAATCTGACACGCTGACCATGAAGCTGCTCATCGAGCGCCTGATGGTGCGCTACAGCCTGTGGTTCAAACTGACATTCTTTGCACTGCTCGCATTGGGCCTGTACCTGGGCATGCGCCCAACACCGCCCCCCACAGCCTATGCCTGGCAGGCCTCCGGTTATCACGCCGGAGGCATTTTTGCCCTGACCCTGCTCAGCTTTGCAGCCTTTCCACGCTGGCGCTGGTGGTTCCGCGCCGGCTTTATGAGCCTGGTCGGACTGGCTGTTGAACTAGTCCAGTCACTGCACCCCACCCGCTCCCCCGACTGGGGAGACATTCTGGCAAACAGCTCCGGGCTGGTGGCCGGGCTACTGCTGATCGCAGCCTGGCTGATGTTGACCCGGCAGGTTCGATCTTAGCCACCTCACCCATTCGAGCCATGCTCGAGCCAAAAACACTATTTGCATCACATCTTCTGAATTCATCGTCAGGACTTCCAGCTTCCCGCTGCTAAGGTTCCCATTGGAACAACGACAAGGAAGATCAATGTCCCGCGACCACTTCAGCCCCCGATTCGATCGCACCCATCTCTGGCAAGGCTGGCAGCGCCCCGGCTCTCAGCCCGAACGTCAGATCCCCTATGATGTCCAACTGATTACCCTGAAACTGGCCGATGCCATTCCGCAAAGCAGCCAGCGCACCATCAGTCACGCCATCAGGGACTACCCGCAGGCCCAGCGGGCACTGCAGCGACGTCAGCAACTGGAAGAAGTACTGCAGCAAGGCAAGGGTTGCTGCCTGCTGCAGCACCCGTTGATGGCTGCCGAGCTGACCGAGGCGCTGGAGCTGCACAACCGCAAGCGCTACAAGCTGATCGCCTGGTGCATCATGCCCAACCACGCCCACATCCTGCTCGAACCGACCTACTCGATGCCGCGCATCGTCCAGGCCTGGAAAACAGCTACGACTCGCTGGATGCTGATGCACAAGGAAGAGCTGCAACTGCCAACACCCGGACGCATGCTGTGGATGCGCGACTACTGGGATCGCTACATTCCGGACGCACGGGAAATACCGCCCGCCATCCGCCAGGTCCACAACAGTCCGGTCGCAGCCGGACTGTGCACTCAGCCTGCCAAGTGGCGCTGGTCGAGTCTGTCCGCCAAGATGAACTGAACAACCCTGTTGCGCGAAACCTGATGGTATCCTTCAGGCCCGCTCAACCGTTTCAGGAACCGCCATGCAGGCCAGTGACCAACAGCAGCTCGTAGACGCACTCATCCCGCTCAGTCGTGCGGCCGGCAGGCTGATCATGGATATCTACCACAGCGATTTTGCCGTGCGGGGCAAGGCGGATGCCTCTCCGGTCACAGAAGCCGACGAAAAGGCCGAAGCCATTATTCTTGAGGGGTTGGCCGCCCTGCCATTGTCCTTTCCGGTGGTGGCAGAAGAAGCCTGTGCAGCCGGCAACATCCCTGATGTCGACGACTGCTTCTGGCTGGTCGACCCGCTGGACGGTACCCGTGAGTTCGTCAACCGCAACGGCGAATTTACCGTCAACATTGCCCTGATTGAGCACGGACGTCCGATACTGGGGGTGGTTCTGGCTCCGGCCCTGGATCAGTTGTACACCGGCTCACTGGCCGGGGGGGCGTTTTACCAGGACAGTAGCGGGCGACACGCGATTCGGGTGCGCCAGCCTGCCGCTGATGGCATGGACGTTCTGGCCAGCCGCTCTCACGGCGATGCAGACGCACTCCAGCGGCTGCTGGCCGGCCGCCCGGTTCGTAACCTGATCAACGCAGGCTCGTCACTGAAACTGTGCCTGATCGCTGCGGGCAAGGCAGACCTGTATCCGAGACAGGGACGCACCATGGAGTGGGATATTGCAGCGGGTCATGCCGTACTCGCGGCCGCTGGCGGCCAGATCCAGACGTTCGATGGCGCACCGCTGCTCTATGGCAAACCCGGTTTCGAGAACCCGCATTTTGTTGCCAGCGGTGGCCTGCCGTTCTTCTGAGAACGATCCGATATCGATTTGCGCCAAGAGACACACAAGGCAGTGCCGGCTTGAGCCTCGCCCCGGCGGCGCTCATAATGCTCGGCCCGCCCTATAGCTCACCTCGCAGGCCCGATGCATGTTCCGCTGGTTCGAAAAACGTCTTGACCCCTTTCCCACCGAAGAGCTGAGCGAACCACCGCGCCGGCTGCTGCCATTTTGCCTGCACTTCACCCGTGGAGCCTGGCCTTACATCATTCTCGCCTCGCTGCTGATGGCCTGCATTGCCATTGCCGAGGTCTGGCTGTTCGGCTTTCTGGGCAGCATTGTTGACTGGCTTTCAGTCCAGAACCGCGACACCTTCCTGCAAACAGAAGGCTGGAAGCTGGCGGGCATGGCCTTTATGGTGCTGGTCGCACTGCCGGCGTTGATCTTCGTCAACAGCCTGATGACGCACCAGACGCTGATGGGCAACTATCCAATGCGCATCCGCTGGCTGGTCCACCGCTACCTGCTCCGGCAGTCGATGGCGTTCTACCAGGACGAGTTTGCCGGCCGCATCGCAACCAAGCTGATGCAGACCGCATTGGCCGTGCGCGAATGCGTGATCAAGCTGATCGACGTGCTGAACTACATCTGCGTCTACTTTATCGGCACCCTGCTGCTGGTTGGCAACGCCGACTGGCGTCTGATGCTGCCTCTGCTGGGATGGCTGGTAGGGTATGTATTACTGATGCGGCACTATATCCCGATTCTCGGCCGCGTCGCCGAAGCCCAGGCCGATGCGCGCTCGGTGATGACCGGCCGAATTGTTGACAGCTACACCAATATCCAGACGGTCAAGCTGTTCTCCCATGCCCGCCGCGAATCCGCCTATGCCCGCGAAGGCATGGACGGCTTCATGACCACCGTTTACACCCAGATGCGGCTGGTCACCACCCTCTATACCCTGCTCTACCTGCTCAATGCCCTGTTGCTGCTGGGCGTCGCCGGGCTGGCGCTGTGGCTCTGGGTGCAAGGCAGTATCAGCGTCGGCGCCGTGGCCGTCGCCGTTGGCCTAGTGCTGCGCCTGTGGGGTATGTCGCAGTGGATCATGTGGGAACTGTCGGCGCTGTTTGAAAACATCGGTACCGTGCAGGATGGCATCAGTTCAATCTCACGCCCGCAGCTTGTCGAGGACGTGCCACAGGCGCCGGCGCTGCGGGTAACGCAGGGCGATATCCGTTTCGAGTCCGTGGAGTTTCACTATGGCAAGGGCGGCGGCGTGATGGATCACCTCAACCTGCATATCCGTCCTGGCGAGAAGATCGGCCTGGTTGGCCGCTCCGGCGCCGGCAAATCGACCCTGGTCAACCTGCTGCTGCGCTTCTATGACGTTGAAGGCGGGCGCATTCTGATTGATGGCCAGAATATTGCCGAGGTCAGGCAGGACAGTCTGCGTGAGCAGATCGGCATGGTCACCCAGGACACCTCGCTGCTGCATCGCTCTGTGCGCGACAACATCCTCTACGGTCGTCCCGACGCCGATGAGCAATTGATGCTGCAGGCAGCCCGAGACGCCGAAGCAGATCAGTTCATCGCAACGCTGGAGGATGCACAGGGTCGTCGCGGCTTCGACGCCCACGTTGGCGAGCGGGGCGTCAAACTGTCCGGCGGTCAGCGCCAACGCATCGCCATCGCCCGGGTCATGCTCAAGGACGCGCCCATCCTGATTCTGGATGAAGCCACCTCGGCACTGGACTCCGACGTAGAGGCCGCCATCCAGCAGAACCTGAACCGGCTGATGGACGGCAAGACCGTCATCGCCATCGCTCACCGCCTGTCCACCATCGCGCAGATGGATCGACTGGTGGTGATGGAGCAAGGCAGGATCATCGAACAGGGCTCCCATACCGAACTGCTGGCACAGGGTGGCGTTTACGCCCGTCTGTGGGCGCGCCAATCCGGCGGATTCATCGGCGAAGACCTGGAAGAAACCGGCGAGCCGGCCTGAACCTTGCACTTATCCGCCGTCATCAAGCCAGATGATGCCGCCCGCACGGGCGGCTATCAGGGTCTAGAATCACGGAGCAGATCAATAACAACAAGGAAGATCGCAAATGAAGTCTCCCATGCGGGCTCTGGCCCTGGCCGGGCTGTTCAGCCTGGCTCCTCTGGCGCTCGCCACCAGCTACTCAAGCCCTGAAGTCATCGTTGCCCCCTCCCCGTTCAAGGGCGTCCACGGCCTGGCCGTCGACAAGCAGGGCCGCCTGCTTGCCGGCAGCGTGGTCGGCAACAGCATCTACCAGGTTGATATCGACAACGGCAGCGTGAGCACCCTGATCGGCCCGGACGACGGCCAGGCCGACGACATCGCCATCGGCCCCAACGGCGAGATGGCCTGGACTGGTTTCTACTCCGGCCGCGTGCTGTATCGGGACAACGACGACACTCCGATCCAGGTCCTGGCGAGCGACCTGCCCGGCATCAACTCGCTGGACTTCAACGACGAAACCGGCGCGCTCTACGCCAGTCAGGTATTTCTCGGCGATGCCCTGTGGGAGATCGACCGCACCGGCCAGCAACCACCCAGACTGATCGCCAAGGACATGGGCGGCTTCAATGGCTTCGAAGTCGGAGCCGACGGCTGGCTGTATGGCCCGCTCTGGTTCAAGGGCCAGGTGGTACGCATCAACCCGGAAGATGGCGAGATCAAGGTCATCTCCAGCGACTTCAAGACCCCGGCTGCAGCCAACTTCGACTCCAAGGGCAACCTCTACGCCATCGATACCTTCAGCGGGCAACTCAAACAGGTTGACCAGCGCAGCGGCGAAACCCGTGTGATCGCCTGGCTGGACAGCGCACTGGATAATCTGGCGCTGGACGCGCAGGACAACATCTACGTGTCCAACATGGCCAACAACCGCATCACCCGGGTCAACCCGCAGACCGGCGAGGCCCGGCAGATTGTCGGCGGCGAACTGGCGGTTCCGGCCGGGCTGACCCTGAGCGAAGACGGCAAGACCCTGTATATCGCCGACGTTTTCGCACTGCGTGCGATCGACACCGCCAGTGGCAAGGTGACCGACCTACGCCGGGCCCACGGTTCCGACGCCGAGTACCCGATCAATGTCGGCCTCGGCAAAGAGCGCCTGCTGGTCACCAGCTTCTCGACCGGCACACTGCAACTGATCAGCCGCGCCGACAACAGCACGCTGGCGATGGTCCATCAGCTCAATGCCCCGTCGGCGGCCGTTGAGTTGGATGATGGCAGTATCCTGGTCAGCGAAATGGGCACCGGCAAGCTGCTGAGGCTGTCGGGGGCTGATCTTGGCGAGCGCATCGACGTCCTCAACGGGCTGCAAGGCCCCGTGCAGATGATCCGGGCGCGTGACGGCATGGTCTATCTGACGCAAATGAGCGGCGTCCTGAGCCGCTTCAACCCTGCCACGGGTGAACTGACCAGCGTAGCCGAAGGCCTGCGTCTGCCGGAGGGGCTTGCCGAGCTGCCGGATGGCCACCTCCTGGTAGCCGAGCCGAGCGCCCAGCGCCTGGCAACCATCAACCCCCAAACCGGTGAGAGCACAATCGCTGCCGAGCAGCTGCCGATAGGCCTCAAACCCGGGCCCGGGATGCCTCCGACCGGTATTCCAACGGCTCTGGCGGCGGATGCACAGGGGCGCGTATACTTCGCCTCCGACATCGACAACGGCCTCTATCGACTAACCCCTCAGTGATAGAGCGGGTCGATGCAAAGACAGCAGCGACCCGCCCTCGATAGTGAAAACGGACCCTTTCCTGTCAGGGGGAGCGGAATTATCTACCGCTTCCCGTGGTCATTCCATTTGTGCATATTGAAATGGCTGTAAACAGGAGACATTCCGATGCCTTCCACTTTCAAGAATCTGTTCCTGCCTGCGCTGCTTGCAGGCGTCACCGCTTTATCCCCTCTGGCTCACGCTGAATCTCCCCGTAACCTTGGCTGGATTGAGCATGGCGTCATCGAGCCGGCCGACATGACCGTCAAGTTCAAGCTCGATACCGGTGCACTCACCTCCTCCATGCACGCCGAGGATATTGAGCGCTTCGAGCGCGACGGTCAGCAGTGGGTGCGTTTCAAGGTCACCCTGGAAGACCTGAAATCAGACCGTCTGATCAGCGAAACCTTTGAGCGACCTCTGGAGCGCGATCTTCGCGTGCGCGGTGCCGGCGGTTCGGAACAGCGTCCGGTCGTGCGCATGGATGTGTGTGTTGCCGGCGAACGTCTGAATGAAGAGTTTTCCCTGCGCGACCGCAGCAATATGCATTACCCGGTTCTGCTGGGACGTCGTACTCTGGACCGACTGGGCAACGTAGACAGCTCGCGTACCTTCACCACCTCTCCCGATTGCACAACCGGCAATGCATGACGCCTCTGAGCAGGATCTCGACAGTCGCTACCAGCTGGCCTGCCAGTTGGCACGCGAGGCGGCTCAGCGCGGTCTGACCCTCTATCGCCAGCGCGATCAGCTGGCGGTAGAGCACAAGGGCGGCTTTAACCAGGATATGGTCAGCGCTGCCGACCGCGAACTCGAAGACCTCATCCGTACGCAGCTGATGGCCGCGTTCCCCGAGGACGGCTTTGTTGGCGAGGAAACCGGCGCCGAGCGACTCGATGCGCGCTGTGTTTGGGTGGTTGACCCCATTGACGGCACCGCCTGCTTTCTCCACGGCCTGCACAACTGGTGCGTGTCCATCGGCCTGCTGGTCGATGGCGTACCGACCATTGGCGTCGTAGCAGACCCAAATCACGACGAGGTGTTTCATGGCGGTCGCGGTTTCGGTGCCTGGGTCAACGCGCAACCGATGCGGGTCAGCGATGCCACAGACCTGCATGCCGGATTGCTGGGTGTAGGTACCTTCTACGCAGACGGAAAGCAGCACTTCATGCCATTCCTGGGCAAACTGCTGGACGCAGGAGGGATGTTCCTGCGCAACGGCTCGGGCGCACTGATGACCGCCTACGTCGCCGCCGGGCGGCTGCTGGGTTACTACGAGACCCGTCTGAAAAGCTGGGATTGTGTTGCCGGCCTGGCCCTGCTAGCTGAATCCGGCGGGCGCAGCAACAACTTCTTGCGCGGCGAAGGGCTACTCAAGGGCAACCCCTACCTGGTCGCCTGCCCCGGCGTATACGATCAGGTCGCCGGGATGATTGGCCCGTCCCTTGAGGCCGACTAGGCCATCAGACGGGTTGTTCTGCCAGCCCCAGACCTGCATCACCCAGACGAGCCTGCTCCACTCGATTGCGGCCGTGCGCCTTGCCCCGGTAAAGCGCGCGATCGGCACGGGCAATGGCACTGCTGAAGCTTTCCCGGTCATTCAACTGACTGATACCCGCACAGAGCGTGACCTGCAGGCCCGGCTTCAGATCAGCCCAATCCAGCGCCTGCACCGCAGCCCGAATCCGCTCTGCGGCTACAAGGGCCTGCTCCGGATCGGTTTCCGGCAGTACCGCGAGAAACTCCTCGCCACCCCAGCGGCCGACAAAGTCCTGTTCACGGGCCTGATCACCCAGTAGCAGCGCAACCCGTTGCAGCACCCGATCTCCCAGTTCGTGACCATACTGGTCGTTAATGTCCTTGAAATGATCAAGGTCCATCAGCATCAGCGTCAGCTTCCCCTGTTGACGCTGTTCCCGGGCAAGCAGCTTTTCGGTCAGGTCAACCATATGCCGCCGATTGAACAGGCCGGTCAACGGGTCGGTGGTCGCCATGCGTGCCAGTCGCCGGTGGGCCCGGGTCACCGTCACCACGTAATACATGGTCAGGTAGGCAAACATCAGGAAAACGGTCGTGAAGTTAAAGATATTGACGGACAACAGCGCGTTGGCCGAAATCGGCTGCAGTGGCTCAATAAACCACATCAACACGTACAGACCGACGTAATAGCCCCACAGGCAGACCGCCAGAGTCCAGGCGCTGCGCTGGCGCATGGTGGCAAACAGCGCAGGAATGAACATCAGCAGGAAGTAATGGAAACCGCTGTCCCAGCCAACCAGCACCGTTCCCAGTGCCGCATGCACCAGCACTTCGGTGCGGATCAGCATGATAGCCAGGCGGTTGCGACGATCGCGGAAAGCACGATAGGCCCAAACGTACATGCCGACGCTGATCACGTTGATCCAGGCCAGAATCGGAGAACCAAGCCAAAGGAAGATAAAAAAGAAACAGATGTCGACCGCGCCTGCCAACTGACAACAACGCATGGACAAGGCCCAGAACTCGGGACGTTGCTCACTGCGGTGCATATCCGCGCTGTTTTTATGTGACATGCCTGGATGTTCGCTCCTGAACCCGCTGGCAGAACGCAAAATGCGTACGCCTCCGCATTGTAGGTGCCACATCACAGACCGCCAACCTGAACAGGCATCAAAAATCGTAATCAAGCCTTCAAGGAACACCGCTTAGGGCTCGACTGCGAACAATGATGGCCAAAACAAACAGGCCGCCCGGAGGCGGCCTTTAGACCTACTGCTCAGCCATTGCTGGGGAACGCAAACTGCGCCGCCTCATGACTGGCGCGCTTGGGCCAGCGCTGCGTGATTGCCTTGCGGCGGGTATAGAAACGCACCCCGTCCGGGCCATAGGCGTGCAGATCACCAAACAGCGAGCGCTTCCAGCCGCCAAAGCTGTGATAGGCGACCGGTACCGGCAGCGGCACATTGACGCCGACCATACCCACTTCGATCTCATCACAGAACAGACGTGCAGACTCACCGTCACGGGTGAAGATACAGGTGCCGTTACCGTACTCGTGATCGTTGATCAGTTGCATGGCCTCTTCCAGGCTGTTAACGCGCACGACGCACAGCACCGGACCAAATATCTCCTCCTGATAGATGCGCATTTCAGGGGTGACGCGATCAAACAGGCAACCACCGAGGAAGAAGCCCTGTTCGTGGCCATCGATGCTCAGCCCGCGACCATCGACCACCAGCTCGGCGCCGGCTTTCACACCGTCTTCAACGTAGCCGGTGACCTTATCCAGATGCTGCCCGGTCACCAGCGGCCCCATATCCAGACCGCAGGTAGTGCCTGGACCGACCTTCAGTGCCTTGATCTGCGGTACCAGTTTCTCGACCAGAGCATCGGCAATCTGATCACCCACACAAACCGCTACTGAAATCGCCATGCAGCGCTCGCCGCAGGAACCGTAGGCAGCCCCCATCAATGCGCTGACCGCGTTGTCCAGATCCGCATCGGGCATCAGCACGGCATGGTTCTTGGCACCGCCGAGCGCCTGCACGCGCTTACCGCGCCTGGTGCCTTCAGCGTAGATATATTCGGCAATCGGAGTCGAGCCGACAAAGCTCAGTGCCTTGACCTCAGGCGCGGCGATCAGCGCATCGACCGCCTGCTTGTCGCCATGGACAACGTTCAGCACGCCCTTGGGCAGACCGGCCTGATGCAGCAATTCGGCAATGAACAAGGTGGACGTCGGATCACGCTCGGACGGCTTGAGAATGAAGCAGTTGCCGCAGACGATGGCCAGCGGATACATCCACAGCGGCACCATCGCCGGGAAGTTGAACGGGGTGATACCGGCCACCACGCCAACCGGCTGAAAGTCGCTCCAGGCATCAATATCCGGGCCGACGTTGCGGCTGTATTCGCCCTTGAGAACCTCCGGGGCGGCGCAGGCGTATTCAACGTTTTCAATACCGCGCTTGAGTTCGCCGATGGCGTCCTCGATGGTCTTGCCGTGCTCGGCACTGATCATTTCTGCGATGGCGTTTTCATTCTCTTCCAGCAACTGCTTGAAACGGAACATGATCTGCGCACGCTTGGCCGCCGGCGTACGTCGCCAGGCCGGGAAGGCAGCCTTGGCCGAATCAATGGCCTGCTGGATGACGGACTCATCGGCCAGCGGTACCTGACCGCTGACCGCGCCAGTGGACGGGTTGAACACGTCGGCACTGCGGCCGCTGCCAGCCACCGGATGGCCGTCGATCAAATGGGTAATATTGGTCATCATCTACTCCTGGGAAACATGGCGTTGCCCGCTGTGCAGGCAGCCGAAAAAGTCAGTCAAGCGTGCTCAGCACGCTGCCCACGGCATCAAACAGGCGGTCCAGATCCTCTGGCCGCGCATTGAAAGTCGGTCCGAACTGCAGGGTATCGCCACCAAAGCGAACATAAAAGCCTGCCTTCCAGAGCGCCATACCGGCTTCAAAGGGGCGAATGATCGGGTCGGTGCCGCGCGGCGCCAGCTGAATGGCTCCCGCCAGTCCGCAATTACGGATATCCAGCACGTGGTTCGCGCCCTGCAGGCCGTGCAATGTACGCTCGAAGTGTGGTGCCAGCTCGGCAGCCTGCTGCACCAGCGCGTCGTCTTCAAGCAGTTTCAGGGTGGCCAGACCGGCAGCGCAGGCCACCGGGTGCGCCGAATAGGTGTAGCCGTGACCGAACTCGACCGCGTGCTCCGGGGCATTCTGCTGCATGAAGGTGTTGTAGATCTCGCTGGTTGCAACCACCGCCCCCATTGGAATGGCACCGTTGGTGATCTGCTTGGCAAGGTTCATGATGTCCGGGGTGACGCCAAAGTACTCGGCGCCGGTCCAGCAGCCGAGGCGACCAAAACCGGTGATGACCTCGTCAAAAATCAGCAGAATGTCATGCTGGTCGCAAATTTCGCGCAGACGCTGCAGGTAGCCCTTGGGCGGTACGATGGCACCCGCCGAGCCTGACATCGGCTCGACGATGACCGCCGCGATATTGGAGGCGTCATGCAGCTCGATCAGCTTGAGCATCTCGTTGGCCAGCTCGACACCGCCGGTCTCGGCCATTCCGCGGGTAAACGCCATCCCCGGCTGCAGGGTATGCGGCAGATGATCGGCCTCCATCAACTGACCGAACATTTTGCGATTACCACCAATGCCGCCCAGACTGGTGCCGGCGATGTTGACACCATGGTATCCACGGGCGCGACCAATCATCCGCGCCTTGTTCGGCTGGCCCTTCAAGCGCCAGTAGGCACGCGCCATTTTTACCGCCGTATCGGCACACTCGGACCCGGAGTTGGTAAAGAACACATGATTCAAGTCACCCGGCAGTTTGGCAGCGATCTGTTCAGCGAGCTGGAACGACATCGGGTGGCCAAACTGGAAACCCGGTGAGTAATCCATCGTCCCCAACTGTTGGGCGACCGCCTGCTGGATCTCGCTGCGCGAGTGTCCGGCACCGCAGGTCCAGAGGCCAGACAGGCTGTCGTAGACCTGCCGTCCGTCGGCATCAGTCAGCCAGCTGCCTTTCGCAGCAACGATCAGGCGCGGGTCACGATGGAAGTTGCGGTTGGCCGAAAACGGCATCCAGTGCGCATCCAGCTTGAGCTGGCCGGCGATCTGTTGGGTGCTTTGGTCTTGCATGCTGGTGCCTCACGAAAAGTCGGCAAAGGGCGCGTCTACGCCGCTGTTTTCAATGGCTATACGGTGCCACAGCAAAAGGTATGATAAAACATGACTTTTCATACCTTCAGTTTGGAAATAACTAAACAATGAAATCCCGCCGCCCTGTCCCCCTTGCCCAGCTTTCGGATATTGATTTGCGCCTGCTGCGGGTGTTTCGCACGGTCGTGGAATGCGGCGGCTTTTCGGTCGCCGAAAGCGTGCTGGGTATCGGCCGCTCGGCGATCAGCCAGCAGATGAGCGACCTGGAGCAACGTCTGGGCCTGCGCCTGTGCCAGCGCGGGCGCGCGGGCTTTGCCATGACCGAGGACGGCCGCGAGGTCTATCAGGCTGCACTGCAATTGTTCTCGGCGGTGGAAAACTTCCGTACGGAGGTCAATGGTCTGCACCAGCACCTGCGCGGCGAATTGAACATCGGCCTGACCGACAACCTTGTCACCATGCCGCACATGCGGGTCACAGATGCGCTGGCACGTTTGAAAACCCGAGGGCCGGACGTGCGCATACAGATCAGCATGTCCGCTCCGGGCCAGGTCGAACAGGGCGTACTGGATGGTCGCCTGCACGTTGGCGTGATTCCGCAGGTAGGCGCGCTGTCAGGGCTTGAGTACCAGCCGCTGTACAGCGAGCGCGCCGAACTCTATTGCGCTGCCGGCCACCCCCTGTTTGCGCTGGAGGACAGCAAGCTGACGCTGGAAGAACTGCGCCGCCACGATGCCATCTCGCCCAGCTTTCGCGTTCCGGCCGAGGTTCAGCAACAGTTTCAGGCCCTGCGCTGTACCGCCACAGCCTCCGACCGCGAGGGCATTGCCTTCCTGCTGCTGACCGGGCATTACATCGGCTACCTGCCGGACCACTATGCGGCCCAATGGGTTGCCAGCGGGCGCATGCGCGCACTCGATCCCACTCGCTATCACTACGACCTGGTGCTCTCTGCAGTCACTCGCAAGGGCAGACGCCCCCATCTGGTACTGGAAAGCTTCCTCGAGGCGCTGGCAGGCACTCCTATCTCCAGCTGACCATTTCCGAAACGGCGAAAAAGCTTGACTCCTTTAAGATGATGATCGACATTTAATTTAAATTAAAGTCGTCATTTAAAAAGGAGTTCCGCCATGAACAGCTCTCATGCCAGCACCGCACCCTCATCTGCGATCGATAGCGCCTGTCGCGCATTCAGCGTGCCGCAGCGCATTCAGGCAAGCAGCCTGGAGCGCGCGCTTCTCTCCCAGGCTCAGCACGGCACCTTCCCCTACGCTGATGGTGACATCTCCGTCTGGAACATGGGTCTCGGCCCGCGCGTGCTGCTGGTACACGGCTGGGACAGCCGCGGCTCACACCTGGCGGCCTTTGTCGACCCGCTGCTGCGCGCTGGCTTTGCAGTCACCCTCTTCGACCTGCCAGCGCATGGTGATTCCGGTGGAAGTCTCAGCAGCCCGGTGCACGCCGGACGCGCTCTGGCCGCGCTGGCAGAACACCTTGGCCCAATCCACGGCGTGATTGCTCATTCACTGGGCTCGGCAGCCAGCCTTTGGGCCTTTGCCCACGGGCTGAGTGTCAACGCCAGCGTGCACCTGTGCGGTCCTTCCTCGCTCAGCCCCATGCTGCAATTGCAGGCGTTGGGGCATGGACTTACAGCCGAAGAACAGCGCGAATTCAGCACGTGGGTGGAGCAGCATATCGGCATCCCGCCGTCGGAAATGGACCTGCCGGCGCTCAAGCACGGGCTGCGGCACCCGGCGCTGATCATGCATGACCCGACCGACCGTGTGGTGCCATTCGCCGCATCGGCTGACCTGCACCGCCATTGTGCCGACTCCAAACTGGTCGAGCTGGAAGGTCTGGGGCACCGCAGAATCCTGACCGACCCGCAGGTGATTGCACGCAGCTGTGCGCTACTGAGCAGCACCCACAAAGCCGGAGCCCAGGCATGAGGACCTCGACCCGTACGCTGGTAGTGCTATCCGGGCTGGCGGCTGTCGGCACACTGTCGACCACCATCATTCTGCCCTCCTTCCCGGCGATGGCCGCATCGCTGAATGCCGCCCCGGCCGACATGGCGCTGACGTTGAGCAGCTTCTTTCTGGTGTTTGCTGTCGGACAACTGCTGGTAGGACCGCTTTCCGACCGCTACGGTCGTCGGCCGCTGATTCTCGGTGGTCTGACGCTGTTTGTGCTTGGCAGCCTGCTCGGCGCTGGCGCAACCGACCTGAGCACCATGGTGGTCGCCAGGGTGATTCAGGCAGCCGGTGTGTGCGCTGCATCGGTACTGGCGCGAGCGGTGGCACGCGACCTGTATTACGGCCCGCTGCTGGCAAAGGCCTTGGCTTTCATTATGGTTGCCATGGCCGCCGCACCGGGCTTCTCGCCCTTGCTCGGTAGCGTGATAGACAGTCAGTTTGGCTGGCGCACCAGCTTTATACTGGTCGCCGCAGCGGGTTCGGCGCTGATCCTGAGCTACAGCCTGTTGCTGAATGAAACCCATGCGCCTTCAGCACGCTTGAAGATGACTGTAGCCGGTACAGCAAAGGCCTATATGCAGTTGCTTGGCGACCGCCGATTCGCTCTGCCGGCGCTCTCGGTCAGTCTGGTAATCGGCGGGCTTTATGCGTTCTTTGCATCTGCACCAACGATCATGATACGCGGGATGGGCTACAGCAGCCTGCAGCTCGGTTTGTTCTTTGCAGCGACAGTATTGGTAGTTTTCAGCGCGGGAATACTGGCTCCGCGACTGGCCCAGCGATGGGGCGCCATTCCAGTGGTGATTATTGGCAGTCTGCTTGCGCTGTCAGGTGGCGTGTCGCAGGTACTGCTGCATGAAGGCCAGGATCTGCTGCAATTTTGCCTGGCAATCTGTCTGTTTCTGGCCGGTATGGGCGTGATCAACCCGCTGGGCACCGCAGCAACCCTGCAACCCTTCGCCGAGCAGGCGGGGCTGGCATCATCGTTATTGGGCTTTCTGCAGATGACCGTCGCCGCCATCGGCACCGGCCTGATCAGTGCCATTGCCCTGCCACCGTCACTGACGTTGGGCCTGCTGCTGAGCGCAGCCGCGCTGTGCTCGCTGGGTGGATTATTGCTGTATTCCGCACACAGCGAGCCACAAATGGCATGAGGCACCCGGGCAAACGCCACCGTCGATTCCTGGTGACGCTTGCTCGGTCGACCCCGGTTCAACCTGCGTTAGCTGGCGGCCGGCTCAGCGAAGTCGATCAGCAGCAGCAAGCAAAGCCTGCTCGGTAGCCTCCCAACCCAGACAACCATCGGTGATGGATACGCCATAACGCAGCTCACCAGACAGTGTCTGACAACCGTCAAACAGATGGCTTTCCAGCATCACGCCACGCAGGCTGAGGTCGCCCGCAGCGCGCTGGGCAACCACATCAGCCAGTACCTCTGGCTGACGCAGCGGGTCCTTGCCGCTGTTGGCGTGACTGCAATCGACCACCAGCGAGGCCGGCATGCCCAGGCGCTCGAGCTCTGCTCGCACCCTCGCTACGGCTTCGGGCTGGTAATTCGGGCCGCCATGACCGCCACGCAGCACAACATGCGTATCAGCATTGCCGATCGTTTCAACCAGCGCCGGCCGGCCATGCATGTCCATGCCGAAATGCTGATGCGGGTGCCGGGCGGATCGCATGGCATCACAGGCAACCGCCACACTGCCGTCGGTCCCGTTCTTGAAACCGACCGGCAGGTGTAACCCGCTGACCATCTCCCGGTGAATCTGCGACTCGCTGGTACGCGCACCAATGCAGCCCCAGCTGAGCAGATCGTCAAGGTAGCTGGCGGCCAGCGGTTGCAGCAGCTCGGTTGCAATCGGCAGCCCCAGCTCGCTGATTGCCAGCATGGTGCGTCTGGAAAGCGCGAGACCGGCCGCCATGTCACCGCTGCCGTCGAGCTGCGGATCGTAGAGCATGCCCTTCCAGCCAACCGTCGTACGCGGTTTTTCGACGTAGGCACGCATGACCAGCAGCAGGCGATCAGCAACACGACGCTGCAACTGGGCCAGTCGCTCGGCGTATTCAAGCGCGGCGTCGGGGTCATGCAGGGAGCACGGGCCGGTAATCACCAGCAGACGGTCATCCTTGCCATCAAGGATGTCACGAACAGCCTGGCGATGAGCGTCAATGGCCTCGGCCTGAGCGTCGCTCAGTGGCAGGCGTTCGCGCAGCTGAGCCGGTGTCGGCAAGGTCTGGGTGCGGCGGGCGGCACTCTTGGTGGTCGGAGCAGCGCTGGCAAGTGCGGTTACAGTGGCAGTCATCTTTTGCTTCCTTAGCCGGGGCGGTCTTGCCGCCGCGGCGCTATCTTGGTGTTCGATCGAGTGAATGTCGTGAGGTCAGGGTGCCGAAGCAAAATCGCCAGCTGCAGTAAGAGCGCGGGTTGTAAGAGCGTTGTGCGTACATGGTCATTCCTCGAATCTGCAAAGCCAAATAAAAAACCCCGGTCGGGTAGCCGACCGGGGTTTCTTGGTTCTCTGGTGGCGACCCGTCAATTCAGGGCGCCTGTGGGGTATCAGGCGCGCCTTTGGCTAAACCAATACCCAAAATAAAAGTAACCAACCGCCACGCGCGCAGCAGCGACAACGCGCAGGGCGCTGGCGACAACAATCTGGGCGGAACGGTGTGTCATGGCTTGATTACCTTTAAACAATAGCCCGACTCTAACGGATGAGTTGCGCAGGGCGCAACCCCCTTCTGCCTTCAATCATCGACGTTTAGGCGGTGCCAGACCGTCAGACGACGTCACTACCTGCCCTGTCGGCGGGCGTGATGGACGCTTGCCCGCCCTCGGCTTCTTCGACTTTGGCGCCGCCTTCTTGCCATCCTTTTTACCGTCTTTCTTTTTCTTGCTGCCAACCGGCTTGCCCGAAGACTTGACCTTTTTAGGCCCCTTGAAACTGCCGGGCACTTCAGCCAGCAGACGACGCTCGAACTGGCGGCGCAGGTAGCGCTCGATGCTCGACATCAGGTTCCACTCGTGCGGGCTGACCAGCGAAATAGCCAGACCTTCGGCACCCGCACGGCCGGTGCGGCCAACCCGGTGCAGGTAGTCGTCGCCACTGCGCGGCATGTCAAAGTTGATGACCCGATCCAGCTCAACGATATCCAGACCACGGGCAGCAACGTCAGTCGCCACCAGAATACCGTTGGCGCTTTGCTTGAAGCGCTCCACCGCCAGATAGCGATCTTTCTGATCCTTCTCGCCATGCAGCACGTAGACGCGCAGATCCAGAGCCCGCAGCACTCCGTTCAGGCGATCCGCCATGACCCGGGTATTGGTGAAGACGATGGTCTTGCCGTCGCCCTGATTCTGCAACAGCCACTTGAGCATGGCTTCCTTGTGGGCGTTGTCGTCCGCAGGAATAACTTGCTGAGTGATACTCGGCGTGTCATCGCGTACGGAGTTCAGCTCAAGAATCTGCGGCTCGGAAAGAACCGAGTCGATCATGCGCTGCAGACCGCGATTACCCTTGGTGGCGGAAAACAGCATGGTCTGGCGCTCGCCCGGGCAGGCGTCAGCCAACTTGCCCACATCCTCGGCAAAGCCCATATCCAGCATGCGGTCCGCTTCATCCAGCACCAGAGTCTGCACACTGCCCAGATCCAGATTGCCCGCTGTCAGTTGCTCGAGCGCGCGTCCCGGCGTGGCTACCACAACATCCGGGTTTTTGCGCAGACGCGCCGCCTGGACGCGGAAGTCTTCGCCGCCGGTAACCTGCTCAGCCTTGATAAAGGTGAACCTGGCCAGCGCAGCAAAATCCTTCGACACCTGACGGGCCAGTTCGCGCGTGGGCACCAGGATCAGAGCGCGGGGCGCGAGCGGCTTGCTTTCGTCTGCCAGCAGCCGTTGCAGCATGGGCAGCACGAACGCGGCCGTCTTGCCGCTGCCGGTCTGGGCGATGACATAAAGGTCCTTGCCTTCAATGGCAGGCGGAATAGCTGCGGCCTGAACCTCGGTAGGTTGCTGAAAGGAAAGCTCGGCAAGCGCCTTGAGCAGACGCTCGTGCAGATCAAATTGGCTGAACAATGAAATCACTCTGAAGTTCGGGAATTAACAGAGCCGAAGTTTAGCAGAGTGAAGGACGAAGCTCCCTGTCGGGAGCGAACCAGAGACAAAAAAAGGGGATATCCGAAGATATCCCCTCAAACCCAAACGTTTACAGCAGCATCAGAACTTAACGGATACCCGAAGCACGCAGGGCAGCCGGTGTGAACTGATTGTAGGTCGGTACATAGGTCAGGTCTGGAGCGGAGACCTCTTCCGTGTACATACCCAGTGCGATGTAACGACCTGCCAGCAGGTCATACAGCGTTTCCAGCGAGTAACCCGGGATCTGGTAGTCGTAGTTGAAGGACAGGTGACCTTCACCTACACGCCACAGAGTACCGCGACCATCGTAGTGATCGGCCAGGGTGATCATCCAGGAGTCTTCGTCAACGAAGAAGTTACGCTGAGCGTATATGTGACGCTGACCTGCCTTGACGTTGCCCTGAACTTCCCATACGCGGTGCAGCTCGAAACGGGTGTATTCCGGGTTGACGTGACCAGCTTGCAGAACGTCGGCATACTGGGTGCCACGCTCGGTCAGCTTGCCGCTGTTGTACGGAATGTAGATTTCCTTCTTGCCAACCAGGGTCCAGTCATAACGGTCAGGTGCACCGTTATACATGGCGAAGTTGTCGGAAGTACGCATACCGTCAGACGCGGTACCCGGGCCGTCGTAGGCAACCTGCGGAGCACGACGTACACGGCGCTGACCGGCGTTGTATACCCACGCCATACGCGGCTCTTTCAACTGATCCAGGCTATCGTGAACCAGCAGTACGTTACCTGCCAGACGGGCCGGCGCATTCACACGCTGCTTGAAGAACAGCAGGGTGTTCGGCATGGTCGACTCGTCGACGTCAGCCATGAGCTGCGGGTAACCCACTTCCTCTTCCAGCTTGATCAGCGTGAACGATCCGTTGGTTTGCGGCATGGCCTGCATGTACCAGCGATGCGCGTTTACGCGATAGCGGGTGTTGTGGTTCCAGACAACCTCGGCACCGGACTTCGGAATCGGGAACGCAAAGGTTCCGTGGCTGAAGTTGGAGATGCCGTCACCGCCGTTGACCAGTTTGGCCTGACCGGCAGTTGCCTTGACCTGATCGTAGACAGACTGCGGGTAACCGACAGTACGCTTGCTCTGGTAGACCGGCATACGGAAGGTTTCAGGATAACGCTCGAACATGGCGACCTGACCCGGGGTCAGATTGTCCTTGTACTGCTGGTAGTTCTGAGCGGTGATCACGAACTCCGGTTGCTCACCAGCGAAGGGGTTCTCGTAGAAGTGATCTTCCAGTTCCTTACCGGCATCGCGCGGCAGGCCACCAGTCCATTCCGGAATGGTCCCCGCAGCATTACCGGCCTTCTCTGCACCGATCGGTGTCAGGGAAGTACCCAGCTGATCGATTTCAGCCTGGGTCAGGGTTTGCGCCATTACAGAGGATGCCATCAGGCTCAGGGCCAGACCGCCGACACCCATCAGAGTTTGTTGCATACGCATATTGTTATTTCTCCTTATGGCCTGTCTGATCAGAAGCTTACGCTGAAGCTGACGGCCGCAAAGTCACGGTCAACGGCGGTGTTGTACTTGCCGTCGAAGAAGTTGGTGTAGCTGATGCTGGCGTTGTATTTGTTCGCATAGTCTGCGTTCAGACCAACACTGATAGCCTTGGCATCTTCAGTGAAGTTCGGACCGTAACCTTCAACATCATGCGACCAGGACACAACCGGGCTCAGGTTGATGCCAGCAAAGACGTTGGAGTAGTCCAGAGAAGCACGAACGCGGTAGCCCCAAGAATCACTGGTGTAGAAGCCGTCGGTTTCACACCAACTGGCGCCACGCCCAACACCTTGAGACAGCGGGCAGGTACCATTCGCCAGAGGGCTCTGACCAAACAGTGAGTCACGACCATAGAAAGTATCGCCCGGATCAGAACCGATGCCTTCGATATGGTTGTAACCAGCCTCACCGACCAGCGCCAGACGGCTAGCACCCAGAACGCGCTCGATGAACTTGATTGCGGTTACCTGAGCCTGGAAGAAGCCCTTGCGGTCGTAACCCTGAATATAGTCGCCTTGCGCGTAACTTACTCCCGGGCGACCGATCCACTGCCCATCAGCAGTCAAACCCGCAACACTGGTGCTGCCCGTGGTAATAGTCATAGGCATGTTTGGACGGTAACTGATTTCACCACCCAGCGAGGTGCCAGCGACACTGGTCTGGAAGCTCAGGCCGTACAGACGAATATCTTCCGGATATTCAAAAAAGTAACCCGCCGGACCAGTAAAGCCACCCAGACCAGGAATAACCGGCACCGCCGGATTACCGCTACCCGCGATATTGCTATATACCGGAGTACGGCTGTGGTAGTTCATAGCGTAGAAACCGAACTCGGAGTCATTCAACTCCGGAACAAACCAACGCATAGCCACACCAAACTGGCCTTCGTCTTTGGCGTCCTGGTCCTTTTTAGCTCGAACAGTGAACGTGCCATCCAGAGTCGAACCCTGAGGAGCATCCGCACCGCTGACTACGAGACGATCAACACAACCGGTTGCCAAAGTATCAGCACCAAAGAAGGTACCGCAGTTGTCAATCGCGTACGGATGCCACTTCAGCTGATAGAAGGCTTCCAAACTCAGATTTTCAGTCAGACCTTGGGAGATATAGAGCATCTCAACCGGCAGCAGACCTTCCTTGATTTCCGCACCCGGACGACGGAAGGCAGCCACGTCGATCGGATTGATGGAGTTGATCGAGTTACCGATGAAGGTGGACTCACCCCAGCTCACTACCTGGCGACCCAAGCGAACGTTACCCGGGTTATTGCCGATGAAGTAGTTGTGGTAAACGAAGGCATCAAGAAGGGCAACGCCCGCGCCCTTGACCAGCGGCGGGCGGCCAGAGTCGTCAATATCGTAGTAGTTCTGGTGGCCGTCTTTTGTCGCAAAATCGTACCAGTACTTACCGCGAATAAATGCACCAGAGTCGCCATAGCGAAGCTCAAGGTCGTGAACGCCACGGAAAATTTTGGAGAAAACGTCCCCGGAGCTGTAGTTCAAACGACCGTCATCAGAGGTCCGTGCAGCAGCCTCACCACCCGAAAGGGCGTGAATGAAACGCTTGTCCGCATTCTGAGTAGATATGCTCATACCTACGGATACTTGCGAATCCAGCTGCGCTTCCACATCACCGATATTGAAGTTAACTGCCCCAGCCGATCCAGAGAAACTGGCCAGACCGATTGCCAGCGGCAATGCGGCAAGCGACCAAGCATGCATTTTTTTTGTCATTGTGCTGCTCCGTTAGATTTGAATCATGGGTCCAAGACGACGCGAGCCGTCTAGCACCGGAACCAAGTCTGTCATGAGATCGGAACGCGATTTGGCCGATTCGGACGAGTTTTTTGGCCGCTAGGGACATTCACGTGCTGAATACCCTTAATCCAAAGCCCGCAATTATCCGTTGCATAATTTTGCACAATAGGACTTTGTGTTTTATTGTTAACGCCAGTTGCAGTCGATCAAAATAATAAAATTCAGGCGACAAAGCCCATGACTCCACAGAACCATGCTCTTTCCTCGGAGCGCGTGCACGAACGCTGCTTCTGGGCACAGGGGATTGCCCAGGGGCTCGAACTGTACGGCAAAACAGTCCGCGACCTGCCCGCTGACCTGCGCCAGCATTGCAAGCCTTCAGACCTCAGCCAGATGCACATCAGCCAGAGCGATATGAACCGTCTCTGGAACGCTGCGGCCAAACTGTCCCAGGATGAGTGCTTCGGCCTGCGTATGGGCCGCCACTATCAGTCCAACACCCTCTCTCTGTTGGCGCTTTCCGCCGCCTCCAGCGAAACACTGGGCGAAGCCATTCAGCGCCTGATCCGCTTCATGCCGATTTTCAGCAGCCAGGTTCAGCTCTACTCGGTAGAGGATGATCAGTACCTCACGCTGTACTTCCAGCCGCGCGGCAACCCGCATCCTCTGCATATGGAAGCGGTGATGAGCCAATGCAACAAGATCTGGGAAGGGCTTGGCATCGGACGGGCCTCGCTGATGCTGGAAAGCCGCCTCACTGGCGAGCACGAACGCAACCGGGACCTGTGCGAGACACTGCTCGGCAACCGGGTTCGCCTCGGTGCCAAGCGCATGTCATTCCGCCTGAACCGGAGCCTGCTGCGCACACCCCTGCCCAATGCCGATGCTTTCCTGCGCAAGCGCCTGGACGCCTCCCTGGAAGACATGCTCAGCGACCTGCCCAACCTCGACTTTGCGGAACAGGTCAAGCAGCGCATCCGGGTTCTGGTGTCTGAACGGGAGGTATCTGAAGAACTGGTGGCAACACCGTTCAACATGAGCCCGAGGCACCTTCGCCGCAAACTCAGCGAGACCCGAACCACCTACGAGAAGTTGCTGGATGAGGTTCGAATGGAGCTTGCCATTCGCCTTATAAAGGAAGGGAAACTGAACCTGGGCCGTATTGCCTTCGAACTGGGCTTTCTTGACCCCAGCAGTTTTACCCGCGCATTCCGGCGCTGGACAGGCATGAGCCCAACCAGCTTTCGCAGCCAGGCAAAGCAAAGCGCCACCCCCACCTGATACGGACCGTGCTTCTGTATCAGCGCCTGGCATGACACACCTGCCCCCCCTGGCGGACGCGACATGTCGCGTCCCTGCGCCTGAAAGGCCAACCGACAGCTCTTGCAGGGTCACGCATGCCGTGACCGGAGCAGCCCCCACCCGGCCATCCTGCCAGGCGCCCGCCAGTTGCCCGACTGAGTGCCAACACCACAAACAAAAAAGGGGAGCCTTGCGCCCCCCCTCTTGTACTGCGATCAGCCCAACTCAGCGAACGCCGGATGCACGCAGTGCTGCCGGAGTGAACTGGCTGTAGCTCGGGTCGAAGTCGTACTGCGGTGCAGAGTTCTCTTCGGTGTACATACCCAGAGCGATGTAGCGGCCTGCCAGCAGGTCGTACAGGGTCTCGAGTGCATAACCCGGGATCTTCTGCTGGTAGTTGAAGCCGAGGTGGCCTTCACCCACGCGCCACAGCGTGCCGCGACCATCGTAATGGTCGGCCATGCTGATCATCCAGGAGTCTTCGTCAACAAAGAAGTTACGCTGAGCGTAAATATGACGCTGACCCTGCTTGACGTTACCCTGCACTTCCCATACGCGGTGCAGCTCAAACCGGGTGTATTCCGGATTGATGTGACCAGCCTGCAGAACATCAGCGTATTGAACGCCCGGCTCGGTCAGCTTGCCGCTGTTGTACGGAATGTAGATTTCCTTCTTGCCAACCAGGGTCCAGTCGTAACGGTCAGGTGCACCGTTATACATGGAGAAGTTGTCAGAAGTACGCATACCGTCAGAGGCGGTACCCGGGCCGTCGTAGGCAACCTGCGGAGCACGACGCACGCGACGCTGACCGGCGTTGTATACCCACGCCATGCGCGGCTCTTTCAACTGATCCAGGCTGTCGTGTACCAGCAGTACGTTACCTGCCAGACGGGCCGGCGCATTCACACGCTGCTTGAAGAACAGCAGGGTGTTCGGCATGGTCGATGCGTCAACATCGGACATCTGCTCCGGATAACCGACTTCCTCTTCCATCTTGATCAGGGTGAAGGAGCCGTTGGTCTGCGGCATGGCCTGCATGTACCAGCGGTGCACGTTCAGACGGTAGCGGGTGTTGTGGTTCCAAACCACTTCAGCACCAGACTTCGGGATCGGGAACGCAAAGGAACCGTGAGCGAAGTTGGAGATACCATCACCGCCATTGACCAGTTTGGCCTGACCGGCAGTTGCCTTGACCTGGTCGTAGACAGCTTGCGGGAACGCGACGGTACGCTTGCTCTGGTAGACCGGCATACGGAAGGTTTCCGGATAGCGCTCGAACAGGGCGATCTGACCGGGGGTCAGGTTAGCCTTGTACTGCTCCAGGTTCTGAGCCGTAATCACGAACTCGGGCTGCTCGCCCTTGAACGGATCTTCCAGGAAGTTGTTCGCCAGCGACTGACCAGCATCTGTCGGCAGACCACCGGTCCAGGCCGGGATAGTGCCGGAAGCATTACCAGCCTTCTCTGCACCGATCGGCGTCAGGGAAGTACCAAGCTGATCAATTTCAGCCTGGGTCAGGGTTTGGGCCATGACGCTTGAGGCCATCAGGCTGAGTGCCAGACCGCCGACACCCATCAGAGTTTGTTGCATACGCATAGTGTTACTCTCCTGTGGTCCGTATTAGAAGCTTACGCTGAAGCTGACGGACGCAAAGTCACGGTCAACGGCGGTGTTGTACTTGCCGTCGAAGAAGTCGGTGTAGCTGATGCTGGCGTTGTACTTGTTACCGTAGTCCGCGTTAAGGCCGATGCTGATTGCCTTGGCGTCTTCAGTGAAGTTCGGGCCATAGCCTTCAACGTCGTGCGACCAGGTCAGGTTCGGGCTGAGGTTGATGCCGGCGAATACGTTGCTGTACTCCAAGGAAGCACGCACCCGATAGCCCCAAGACCAGTCGGTGTAGAAGCCATCGCTCTCGCACCAGCTAGCGGCGTTCGGCGAACGGTCGGGTGCTGCGGTACCTTGATTAGAAGCACAGCTACCTGCACCAGAGGTTGCACCATCACCATCAACATAGGGGCTTTGGCCAAATAGAGAGTCGCGACCAAACTTCACGTCACCCAGACCGCCGATGTAGTTGACGCCAGCCTCGCCGACCAACGCCAGACGGCTTGCCCCCATCACGCGATCAATAAAGTTCACTACTGTAACTTGGGCTTGGTAGAACTCTTTGCGTTGATAACCCGGAATATAGTCACCAGGCTCAAGAGTGCCTGCAAGGCCACGGTGGGTATTGTCACTACCCGGAACAGCAATTACCCCGACTCCCGGAACAGGAACGCCGGCAGTAACGAGAGCAGTTCGGCTCATGTCGCCTGTATTGATCTGCATAGGCATATTCGGGCGATAGCTGAGCTCGCCGGATACGGAAGCGCTTCCGGCCATAGTCTGGAAGCTAACGCCGTACAAGCGAATATCTTCAGGGTATTCGAAGAAATAACCTGCAGGACCTTCAACACCGTTGATACCGGTGACAGTATCAATCATGCCCGGGATCTGATAAATGGTGTTTGGCAAATTCCCTGAGCTAACCAGACCAGCAGGACCAGCAAGACGACCAGCCACGTTCGAATAATAAGGCGCGCGGCTGTGGTAGTTCATGAAGTAGAAACCGAACTCCGAGTCGTTCAACTCGGGGGCGAAATAACGGAACGCCACACCAAACTGCCCATCATCACGCGCTTCTTTATCCTTACGAGCCCTCACGATGTAACTTGAGGCGCCAAAAGGTGCATAGGGGCTATCAACGACCAGACCGGAGTCACCCTGCGGCAGATCAACACCACCAACGACCAAGCGGTCTACACAGCCCGTTGCCAGGGTATCAGCGCCAAAAAAGGTGCCGCAGTTGTCCAGCGCAAATGGAGCCCACTTAAGTTGGTAGAACGCTTCCATGCTCAGGTTTTCAGTCAAACCCTGTGACAGGTACAACATCTCAACCGGCAGCAGACCCTCTTTTACCTCGGCCCCCGGACGACGCAGAGCAGCAACGTCAATCGGGTTAATGGAGTTGATAGAGTTCTGGATAAAGGTAGACTCGCCCCAGCTCACAACCTGGCGGCCCAGACGGACGTTACCCGGGTTGTTGCCAATAAAATAGTTGTGGTAAACGAACGCATCGAGAAGCGCCACGCCGGCAGCCTTGGTGAGCGGTGAGCGTCCTGAATCATCGATATCGTAGAAACGCTGACTGCCATCTTTGGTTTCAAAGTCGTACCAGTACTTGCCGCGGAAGAAAGCACCGGAATCGCCATAGCGCAGTTCCAGATCATGCACACCGCGGAAAATCTTGGAGAATACGTCGCCCGCTTCATAGTTGAGACGACCGTCGTCGGAAGTACGAGCCGCCGCTTCTCCACCATTGGACATCGACACAAAGCGCTTGTCCGCCCCCTGAGTCGACATACTCACACCCACGGACAGCTGAGAGTCCAGTTGGGCTTCGACTTCACCGATATTGAAAGCGACTGCGTTTGCAGCGCCCGAGAAAGTGGCCATGCCAATCGCCAGAGGCAATGCGGCAAGAGACCAGCAATGCATTTTTTTTGTCATTGTGCTGCTCCGTTTGGGTGACATGAACTCACGCACGACCTGTGCGTGTTCAAGGCTCCCGCAGTCTGTCACGAGGCCAGCACGAAAGACTTGCCCCATACGGCCAACATACTTGACCGGAAAGGACATTCATTTGATGAATTGACACTATAAGCATGAGTAGATGTCGCTGCATCAGGCTTTCGCCCGGACCTGGCAACGCCGCTAAATGCTCTGAAACTCCCTGCTTAAAGGGGGTCTTGTCATCCTCAAGCAGCCTTTCGCGACAATTTCGCCAAACCCCACCCAGCCTGACAGACACAAAGCAATACATCACCAAGAAAAAAAGCCAACAACGCAGCCGATACATTAACTGCAACATAATTTTGCTCTGCGGAACTGCGCACAGGCTTTTCCCGCTCGGATTTATCGCTATACTGCCCGGCGATAAAGACAAAATGCTGTTTTGTCACAACAAGAATGGATCAGCGTCTCGATGCTCGAATACTCAAGCTCAGATTCCTTCGCGCGGGTGCGCGAAAGTGCTTTCTGGTTGCGCGCCATGGAACAGGCACTGAAACAGTATGGCGTCTCACTGGGCAGCTCCAGCCAGCTGGCTCCCTGGATAACGCTTCCAGTAGGCCAACCTCAGTTCGTCGATCAGGCACTTTGTTCCCACGGCTGGAGCGAAGCCCTGAAAGTCTCGGAAGATCCCCACTTCGCCCTGCGCATGCATCGGGTGTTTGTGCCAACACCATTCGCCACCCTCGCCCTGGCAGCGGCGGCCAGCGAGCATATCGAAGCGGCACTGACATTGCTGACCCGTTTCTTCAGCCTGTTCAGCATTCAGCTGAAACTGGTGTGCGAACCCGATGACGAAGGCATTGCGCTGACACTGCGCCCGATTGGCAGCCCCCACCAGCAGCATGTGGAAGCGGTGATCGGCTATCTGGCCCGCTATTTCAATCGCCTGGATCTGGATGACCAGGGCCTGGTGCGCAAGCTGCAGCTGGTTCGCGCAGATGAAGACCCGGAGGGCCAGCGGCGCCTGTTTTCCCGCAACACAGTAGAGTTTGGTGACGACTACCGACTGGTTCTGGATCGCCGCCTGATGCACAAGCCACTCGCCACCTCCAGCCCCTTCATCCTGCCAAGGCTGATTGAGACGCTGGAAGCGATGCAGGCTGTGCTGCCCAGCCACGCGCTGAGCGAACAGGTCAAGCGCCGTATCCATCTGCTACTCGGCTCGGGCGACATCAGCGCAGAACGGGTAGCTGCGCCGCTCAACATCAGTCCGCGCCATCTGCGCAGAAAGCTCAGCCAGGAAGGGACCAGCTACGAGCAGCTGGCCGACGACGTGCGCCGCGAAGCTGCCCTCCGCATGATCAGCGACGGTCAGCTTTCGCTTACCAGCATTGCCTACGAGCTGGGCTTTCTGGACCCCAGCAGCTTTACCCGCGCCTTCCGCCGCTGGACCAATATGAGCCCGACCGCTTATCGGCGCGAGCTGAATCGCAGCGACGAGAACCCCTGACGCCTGCCTGGGCCGGGCATTGCTCGGGCTCAGGTTAAACACTTACTCAAGTCTGCCACCACCAAAGCGCCCGTACCGCACTCGGCCCGGACGCAAGCCGCCAACGGGCGACGCACTGGCGTAACCCCTCTCATGCTTCCAGACTCTGATGCCAGACCGACCAAGATGTGCGACGCTGTAACAAAGCCCATTCTGCTGCGTCTGATGGTCAACGGACATGAGGAAACAACGTGCGCGATACCCTGCCCTTACTCAATCAGCTGGACTTTCCATCGCTTCGGCGCAGTGCACTCGAAACGCTACAGGTAAATCTCACCTACCGCTGCAACCAGCGTTGCCTGCACTGCCACGTCAACGCCGGGCCAACCCGCACCGAGGCCATGTCGGACGAGCTGATCGAGCTGCTGTGTGACGTCATTGATGCACACCCGGTCAGCACGCTGGATCTGACCGGCGGCGCGCCGGAGATGCATCCGCAGTTTCGCACTCTGGTCACCCGCGCCCGAGCAGCCGGGCTGAAGGTGATCGACCGCTGCAATCTGACCATCCTGTCCGAACCCGGCCATGAGGATCTGGCGCAATTCCTTGCTGACTCAAACGTCGCGATTTCCGCCTCCCTGCCCTGCTATTCGCGCGACAACGTCGACAGCCAGCGCGGCGACGGCGTATTCGAGCGCAGCATCGCCGGGCTCAGGCAGCTGAACGCGCTGGGCTACGGCCAGCCAGGCAGCGATTTGGAGCTGAATCTGGTCTACAACCCGCAAGGCCCCAGCCTGCCGCCGCCGCAGCAAGCGCTGGAAGCAGACTATAAACAGCACCTGCAGGAAGACTTCGGCATCCAGTTCAACCACCTGCACACCATCACCAACCAGCCGATTGCCCGCTTCGGCAGTACCCTGGTCAGCCGCGGCCAGTTCAACCAGTACATGCAACTGCTGCGCGACAACTTCAGCGCAGGCAACCTTCCCGGCCTGATGTGTCGCAGTACCGTCAGTGTCGACTGGCGCGGCTATTTATACGACTGCGATTTCAACCAGATGCTGGAGCTGCCCATGCCGGTACTGGCGTCGGACCGTCCGCACCTGCGTGATCTGCTCAACGCCGATCTGCCCGACCACCCCATCGCCACCCGCGACCACTGCTTCGCCTGCACAGCCGGACAGGGCTCCAGCTGCGGCGGCGTTCTCAATACAAACTGATCAGGGACAGGATTGCACCACATGACCGCTACCAGCCTGACAGGCCTGTTCTTCTGGGGGTTTCTGATCGCCTACGGCGCGCTGATGTACTGGCTGTCGCCGCGCACTGTCACCACTGGCGGTTTTTTCAATGGCGAAGACAGCCAGGGCCGCCAAGCCTCGCCACTGCTGCTGACCACCAGCATCTTCATCAGCTGGATCTTCGCCAAGTCAGTCACCAATGCCGCCAACCTCGGCGCCGAGTTCGGCCTGGTCGGTGGCCTGGCCTACGCCACCTACTGGCTGTCTATCCCGCTCTGCGGGCTGGTGATCTACCGCCTGCGCCGACGCTTTCAGGCAACCAGCCTGGTCAGCTTTCTGACCAGCAACTACGGCCGCGCCGCAGCGCTGGCGTTCTCGGCGGCCATTCTGATTCGCCTGTTCAACGAGGTCTGGAGCAACACCGCCGTAGTCGGCGGCTATTACGGCGACAGCGGCAGCCCGGCGTTTATCGGCGCAGCACTGCTGTTTACCGCCGTGACGCTGGCCTACAGCCTGCGTGGCGGGCTGCGCAGCTCGATCCTGACCGACGCGGCGCAGTCCGCGATCTTCGTCATCGCACTGGTCTGGGTGCTGGGATTGGTACTGCCCAATCACAGCACCGCCGAGCTGACCAGCACCAGCCACTGGGCGCTCAACGCCGGTGTAGATCTGTTTCTGGTCGCCTGCCTGCAGCTGCTGAGCTACCCCTTTCACGACCCGGTACTGACCGACCGAGGTTTTATCAGCGAAGAGAAATCCATGCTGCGCGCCTTCACGCTAGCTGGCGTGCTGGGCTTCGTTGCCATTCTGGCCTTCAGCCTGATCGGCGTGCATGCCACCCTCGGCGGCATCGAGGCCGGCGGCAACGTGCCCGCCGCGCTGGCGAAAAGTCTTGGCGTCGGTGCGCTGATCGTGATGACGCTGGTGATGATTTCCGCCGCCGGCTCCACCCTGGACTCGACCTTCTCCAGCCTCGCCCGCCTCAGCGGCCGCGAGTTGCCCGCCCTGCTGCAGAGGGACCTGGGCCAGAAGGCGATTGGCGTCGGCATGGCCACCATGCTTGTGTTCGCCCTGCTCGGCAATCTGCCGATGCTCGCCGGCACCGACATTCTCAAGGCCACCACCATCAGCGGCACCATGGTCATCGGGTTGGCCCCGGTGTTCCTGCTGCACGGTTTTGTACGCCCCACCCGCCTCGGCTTTCACCTGAGTTTCTGGACCGGCATCGGGCTCGGCGTGGCTCTCACCCTCGGCTGGATTCCGCAGAGCTGGGCTATTGGTGACGGTCGCTACGCGCTGCTGCTCGGCACCAACCTGTACGGGCTGATTCTGTGTACCTCCGGCTACCTGTTGCCCGGCATAATGACCCGGAGAGCCGCATGAGCAAGGGCCGCAGTTGTCCGGCAGACTATCGCCTGCCCGCCGAGACCTTCAGCGCCCCCGCAAACCTTGCGTGCGACGTGATGTACGTGATCGGCGGGCTTTATGGCAACCGTCAGGCGCTGGACGCCATTGAGCGGCGCGTCGCTGGCGAACCCGGCGCAACAGCCGTATTCAATGGTGACGCCCACTGGTTCGACCGCGACCCGGCGGTGTTCAGCGATATCGAGCAACGCCTGCAACGGCACTACCCGCTGCGCGGCAACGTGGAAACCGAACTGGCCCGCGCGGGCGACGACTTTGGTTGCGGCTGCGCCTACCCGGAGCAGACCGACGCCGTCACTGTCGAGCGCTCCAACCGCATTCACCAGCAGCTGCAACAGACCGTGGACGGCCTGCCCGGCATGGCGGAACAGCTCGGCGACCGCCCCGCCACCCTGATAGCCGAGGTCGCCGGCGAGCGCATCGCCATCACCCACGGCGATGAGCAGTCACTGGCCGGCTGGCAGTGCGATCAGGCCCGACTGCAAAGCGCCGAACGCCAGCAGCAACTGGACCACTGGTTCGCAGACAACCGCATCCGTGTGCTGGCCTGCAGCCACACCTGCAGCCCGGCCGCGCTGAGCAACGGCGAGTGGGCGGTGATCAACAACGGTGCCGCCGGCATGCCCAACTTCAACAATGGCCGCTATGGCCTGATCACGCGCATCGCGCGCACTGCTTCCGCCGCCGCGCTCTACCGCGCGCAAGTCGGCCCGTTGGTGGTCGAAGCACTGCCCGTCACTTACGATCAGCGCGCCTTTGCCGCTGAGTTCAAACGCCAGTGGCCTGACAACTCACCCGCTGCGCTGTCGTATTGGCAGCGCATCAACCAAGGAACCGACATGACGCCCGAACAGGCCTGCATCAAGGGCTTTATCCTCGCGAGCACGCTCTGTGCGCTGGAGATGCTGCCATGAACCTGCGTCGTCTGTTGCTGCTCGCCGTGGTCGTGGCGCTGGTCGCCGGCTTCTTTGCCTCGGGTCTGCAGCAGCACCTGAGTCTGGACGCGCTGAAAGCCCAGCAGCAGGTTCTTGACCAGCAGGTAACCAGCCAGCCAGTACTCGCCAGCGCCCTGTATGTAGGACTCTATGTGCTGGTGACGGCGCTGTCGCTGCCCGGTGCCGCGCTGCTGACCCTGATCGGCGGCGCCCTGTTTGGCCTAGGCTGGGGTCTGCTGCTGGTGTCCTTTGCTTCCACCGCCGGTGCCACACTGGCGATGCTGATCAGCCGCTTTCTGCTGCAGGATTGGGTTCAGCAGCGCTTTGGCTCACGACTGGAGCGCATCAACCAGGGCATCGACCGCGAAGGCGCGTTCTACCTGTTTGCCCTGCGGCTGGTGCCGGCGTTTCCGTTCTTTCTGATCAACCTGGCGATGGGCCTCACCCGCCTGCCCGCCCGTACCTTCTGGTGGGTCAGCCAGCTCGGCATGTTGCCCGGCACGCTGGTGTATGTGAACGCCGGCCGTGAACTCGGGCAGCTGGACTCACTGGCCGGCATCCTCTCGCCGGGGCTGCTCGGCGCCTTCGTGCTGCTGGGGCTGTTCCCGCTGATTGCCCGGCGCCTGCTGGACGTGATCAAGGCCCGTCGAGTGTATCAAGGCTGGCAAAAGCCCAAACAGTTCGACCGCAATCTGGTGGTAATTGGTGCCGGCAGCGGCGGACTGGTCAGCGCCTACATTGCCGCAGCGGTCAAGGCCGACGTCAGCCTGATCGAGAAACACGCCATGGGCGGCGATTGCCTCAACACCGGCTGCGTGCCGTCCAAGGCGTTGATTCGCTCGGCCAAGCTCGCCGCAGAGGTCCGCAAGGCGCCCGCGCTGGGCTACAGCCACGCCGAGGCAACCGTCGACTTTGCCGCGGTAATGGAACGCGTCCAGCGGGTAATCAAGCAGATCGAGCCGCATGATTCGGTCGAGCGCTACACCGATCTCGGCGTCGACGTGATCACCGGTGAGGCGCGCATCACCTCACCCTGGCACGTAGAGGTAAACGGGCGCAGCATCAGCACGCGCAATATCATCATCGCTGCCGGTGCGCGCCCCCTCGTACCGGACTTGCCGGGGCTCGACAGCGTGCCGATGGTTACTTCAGACACCGTCTGGAACCTGCGCGAGCAACCGCGCCGGTTGCTGGTGCTCGGCGGCGGCCCGATCGGCTGCGAGCTGGCACTGGCCTTCCAGCAGCTCGGCTCGCAGGTCATCCAGGTTGAGCGCGGCAACCGCCTGCTGCCCCGTGAAGACGCCGACGCCAGCGAACTGGTGATGGTCAGTCTCGGCAGCGCAGGCGTCGATCTGCGCCTGAACCACCAGGCCGAGCGCTTTGAACTGCGCAATGGCACGCCGACCGTTCTCTGCCGCTCTCAGGACAGCGACCATTCGGTAGAAATCGAGTTTGACTGCGTGCTGGTCGCCCTCGGCCGGGTAGCCAACACCCAGGGCTATGGCATCGAAACGCTGAACCTCGCGGTGCGCGACAACGGCACGCTGGATACCAACGAGTATCTCGCCACCCGCTTCCCCAACGTCTTCGCGGTGGGCGATGTAACCGGCCCCTACCAGTTCACCCACGCGGCATCCCATCAGGCCTGGTATGCCGCAGTTAATGCGCTGTTCGGCAGCTTCCGCCGCTTCAAAGTGGATTACCGGGTGCTGCCGCACTGCACCTTTACCGATCCGGAGGTCGCCCGCGTCGGGCTGTCGGAAACCGAAGCGCGGGAGCAAGGGGTGGAATATGAGGTAACCCGCTACGGTATCGACGACCTGGACCGTGCTATTGCCGACGAGGCCGCAGAAGGCTTCGTCAAGGTGCTGACCGAGCCCGGCCGCGACCGCATTCTCGGCGTCACCATCGTCGGCGCCCACGCCGGTGAGCTGATCGCCGAATACGTGCTGGCGATGAAGCACAACCTCGGCCTGAACAAGATCCTCGGCACCGTGCACAGCTACCCGACCCTGAGCGAAGCGAACAAGTACGCCGCCGGCCAATGGAAACGTGCCCATCAGCCGGAGCGCCTGCTGCAGTGGGTCGCACGCTTTCACGCCTGGAGGCGCGGTTGAAGCTGTCGATCATCATGCCGGTGCGCAACGAAGCTGCCGGCATCGTCGATGCCCTTACGCCCCTGCAACCGCTGCGCGGTGAGCTGGAAATCATTCTGGTCGACGGCGGCAGCAGCGATGGCACCGTGCCCCTTGCCAGGCCGCTGGTGGATCAACTGATCCAGTCTGCGCCGGGCCGGGCAGCCCAGATGAACGCCGGCGCGGCGCCGGCAAAAGGCGATTGGCTGCTGTTTCTGCACGCCGATACCCGCCTGCCCGACGGCTTTATCAATCTGCTGCCAAAACCCAGCAGCCCGCATCGCTGGGGCCGTTTTGACGTCCGGCTCAGCCCCTCCTCGCCACTGCTGGCGGTGGTCGCGTGGATGATGAACCGGCGCTCGCGGCTGACTGCCGTGTGCACAGGCGACCAGGCCATCTTTGTCGAGCGCCGCCTGTTCAACGAGTTGGGCGGCTACGCGCCGATCGCCCTGATGGAAGACATCGAGCTGAGCAAACGGCTGCGCCGCCACGGCAGGCCGCTATGCCTGTCCGAGCGCCTCACCACCTCAAGCCGACGCTGGCAGCAGAACGGCACCCTGCGCACCATCGCGCTGATGTGGCAGCTGCGGCTGCGTTACTGGCTGGGGGCAGATCCGCGTGATCTGGCCCGGCGCTACAGCGCTCCCCGTCGTCAACTGTAACCGGTTGTCGGCAGGCACCACAGCACCCCGCACAAGAATCTATGCTGAAAAACAGAACGCCGACCTGCATCACAAAAAGGCACCGTTGCCAGATAACAATGACCGTACTGGCGAACATTTTGCAGGAGTCCAGGTCACAGCCACCACGTGTCCTGCAAGCGAGAAACAGCCATGCAATTTGAATCCGCCTTTCTGCCACTGCTGATCTTCGCCAAGGCGCCCGAACCCGGCCAGGTGAAAACCCGACTGATCCCCGCTCTCGGCGCCACTGGCGCCCGTGATCTCTACCTCAGACTGCTGCAACGCACCCTGACCCAGACCTTCGACTGGCCGGGGCCGCGCTTTCTCTACGCCACCAATCCCGAACACCCGGTGCTGCGCGCACTGGCCAGCGAACACGGCCTTAAGCTGCGGCAGCAGTGCGGCGAAGACCTCGGCGAACGCATGGCCAATGCCATTGCCGAGCATCCCGATGGCGCCCTGCTGATTGGCAGCGACTGCCCCGACATGGACAGCACACACGTGCTTGCCGCCTGCCGTGCACTAAATCGGCACGACACCGCGATTATTCCCAGTGAAGACGGCGGTTATGTGCTGATAGGCCAGCGTGAAGCCAATCCAGCCCCCTTTCAGAACATGCACTGGAGTCACGAGCAGGTACTGAACGATACCCGCAAACGCCTTGAAGCAGCCGGCCTGACGCTGTGGGAAGGCCCGGCACTCTGGGATCTGGACACACCCGAGGACATTGGCCGCCTGCCCAGCGAACTGCAGGACATAACGCGCCCATGTGCGTGACGATTTTGTCTCGCCCGCACTAATAATGCCCACCCTGAGTTATCAGGGTAAGTTATGCATACCTATTGCCATCGACACTACATCGTTCTCCTTTGGCAGCTGTGACTATATGGTCAGCAGCATCACAGCACATACCCACGAACCACCGCCAAAGGATTCAACATGTTTGACCTCAGCCCCCGCGTCCAAGATCTGAAAGCCAAGCTCCAGGGCTTCATGGATGAGCACATTTACCCCAACGAAGCCGTGTTCTACGAGCAGGTAAAACAGAACAAGTGGGGCCACCCGGCCATCCTGGAAGAGCTCAAGGAAAAGGCCCGTGCGCAGGGTCTGTGGAACCTGTTCCTGCCCGAGTCCGAGCGTGGCGCCGGCCTGACCAACGAAGAGTACGCCCACCTGTGTGAAATCATGGGCCGCGTCTCCTTCGCCGGCGAAGTCTTCAACTGCAACGCGCCGGACACCGGCAACATGGAAACCATCGAACGCTACGGCAACGACGAGCAGAAAGAGCAATGGCTCAAGCCGCTGCTGGCCGGTGAAATCCGCTCCTGCTTCTCCATGACCGAGCCGGATGTCGCCTCCTCCGATGCCACCAACATCCAGTGCGAGATCCGCCGCGAAGGTGACGAATACGTCATCAACGGCACCAAGTGGTGGTCCTCCGGAGCGATGAACGAACACTGCAAGATCGCCATCGTCATGGGCAAGACCGACGCCAACGCGCCTAAGCACCTGCAACAGAGCATGATTCTGGTGCCGCTGAACACCCCCGGCGTGAAGATCGTTCGCGACCTGCACGTGTTCGGTTACGACCACGCCCCGCACGGTCATGCCGAAATCGAATACAACAATGTGCGCGTCCCGGTTTCCAACATCCTGCTGGGTGAAGGTCGCGGCTTCGAAATCGCCCAAGGTCGCCTTGGCCCGGGCCGCATTCACCACTGCATGCGCAGCATCGGTATCGCCGAGCGCGCACTGGAAGCCATGTGCCGCCGCGCCAGCGAGCGCGTTGCCTTCGGCAAGCCGATGTACAAGCTGGGCAGCGTGCCGGAAATGATCGCCCGCTCCCGTTGCGAGATCGACCAGGCCCGCCTGCTGACCCTGCACGCCGCGCGCAGCATGGACAAGTTCGGCAACAAGGTCGCCCGTCAGCAGATCGCCATGATCAAGGCCGTTGCCCCGACCATGGCCTGCAACGTGATCGACCGCGCCATTCAGATCTTCGGCGCCAAGGGCGTGTGCCAGGACACCTTCCTCGCCTCCGCCTACGCCAAAGCCCGCACCCTGCGCCTGGCCGACGGCCCGGACGAGGTGCACCTGAATGCCATCGCCAAGATGGAAATGAGCCAATATCTGTAAGGGCAGCGTCAAGCCGCAAGCTGCAAGCCTCAAGCTGACCGTGCGCTGGTTTTAGCTTGAGGCTTGAGGCTTGAAGCTTGTGGCTCGAGCGAAGCGAGGTTCTATGAGCACATTGTTTGATCTCACCGGTAAAGTCGCCATCATCACCGGTTCGACCAAGGGCATCGGTAAGTCGATTGCCGAGGAATACGCCAAGGCTGGCGCCAAGGTGGTGATTTCCAGCCGCAAGGCTCACGCCTGTCAGCAGGTGGCAGACGAGCTGCGCAGTCAGGGCTTCGACGCTCTGCCGGTTGCCTGTCATGTGGGCGACAAGGCCCAGCTGCAGAATCTGGTTGATCGCACCCTTGAGGCCTTTGGCCGCATCGACGTACTGGTCTGCAACGCGGCCACCAACCCGGTCTATGGCCCGACCCACACAGTCAGTGACGAGGCCTTCGACAAGATCATGGGCACCAACGTCAAGGGCACCTTCTGGCTGTGCAACATGGTCATCCCGCACATGGTCGAGCAAGGCGGCGGTTCCATCGTCCTGCTGTCGAGCATTGCGGGGCTGCGTGCCAGCGCCAATATCGGCGTCTACGGCATGTCCAAGGCGGCGGAAGCCGGCCTGGCCCGCAACCTGTCGCTGGAGTGGGGCCCGCAGGGTATCCGCGTCAACAGCATCGCCCCCGGCCTGATCCGTACCGATTTTGCCCAGGCCCTGCTGGAAGATCCGGACCGCCTGCGCAAGGTGGAAGAGAAGCTGCCGCTGCGCCGCGTAGGCGAGCCGGTGGATATCGCCGGGGTCGCGCTGTTTCTGGCCTCCAGCGCCTCGGCGTACGTTACCGGGCAGACCATCGTCGCCGATGGCGGCGATACCATTGCCTGATAACGTCTGATTCACCTCGCTGTTCAACGCGCCAGGGCTCGCCCTGGCGTGTTATTTTTGCCGACTTGACCCATCAACAACAGGATCTTCAAAGATGAGCGGAGCGACCCTGATTGACGTATTGCCTGCCCACAAGTTCGACGAGGCAAAGCTCGCCAACTACCTGCAGGACTACCTTCCGGGAGCCAACCAGGGCATCAAGGTTCAGCAGTTCCAGGGTGGCCAGTCCAACCCGACATTCCTGCTGGAAATCGCCGGCAAGCGTTACGTACTGCGCAAGAAGCCGCCGGGAAAACTGCTGCCCTCGGCCCACATGGTCGAGCGCGAGTTCCAGGTCATCAACGCCCTGGGCAAGACCGACGTGCCGGTACCGACCGCACGCCTGCTGTGTGAAGACCCCGAGATCATCGGCACAGCGTTCTACGTCATGGATTACGTCGAAGGCCGCGTCTACTCCCAGCCGCTGCTGAGCGAGGTAGCGCAGGAAGAGCGCATGCCGATCTACCAGTCGATGATCGAAACCATGGCCAAGATGCACAACGCCGACTGGAAGGCCATCGGCCTGGAAGGCTATGGCAAGCCCGACAACTACATCGCCCGTCAGGTCAAACGCTGGGGCGGCCAGTTCGAAGCCAGCCGCACCCACGACATGCCGGCGATGGACGCCCTGATGAAGTGGCTGCCGGAGAACATCCCGGCCGACGAAAGCACTACCATCGCCCACGGCGACTTCCGCATCGGCAACCTGATGCTGCACCCGACCGAGTCCAAGGTCGTGTCGATCCTCGACTGGGAGCTGGCAACCCTCGGCCACCCGCTGTCGGATCTGGCCTACTGCTGTCTGCCGTACCACATGCCGGTCAACGTCGACGGCGCCAAGGGCATGGTCGGCGCCGACCTGAAATCCCTCGGCCTGCCGGAAGAGCAGCAACTGCTGGACTGGTACTGCGAATACACCGGCCGTAGCGGCGTGCCGAACTGGAACTACTACATCGCCTTCTCGCTGTTCCGTTTGGCCGCCATTGTGCAGGGTGTTTACCACCGCGCACTGCAAGGCAACGCCAGCAACGCCGACGCTCTGGAAGTCGGCAAACGCGCCAGCCTGCTGGCTGAGCGTGGCTGGGAAATCGCCCAGAAGTAGGACCAAGCGGGGCAGCTCAAGCTGCCCCGTTGCACATTCAAGCCCCACCCGTTTCGAACAATGAGGATTGCCAATGAGCAAACCCGTCAAACGCGTACTGCTGACCAACGACGATGGCTGGCGCGGCCCGGGCCTGCAAGTGCTCGAAGAAATTGCCAACGAGATCGCCGAGGAAGTGTGGATCGTCTCGCCCGATCTGGACCAGAGCGGCGTGTCCATGTCTATCTCCGTCCACCACCCGCTGCGCGTTCACCAGTTTGAAGAACGCCGGTTCAGCGTCAGTGGCACTCCCAGCGACTGCGTCCTGCTCGGCGTTGCCGAACTGCTGCCGGTCAAACCCGATCTGGTGCTGTCCGGCGTCAACAACGGCGCCAACATCAGCGATTCGGTCGCCTACTCCGGCACTATCGGCGGCGCGCTGACCGGCACCCTGCTGGGCATTCCGTCCATTGCCCTCAGCCAGGCCTACATCCCCGGCAACGACGTATATTGGGAAACCTCCCGCCAGTACGGGGCCAACCTGGTGCGCCAACTGCTGGACGCCGGCTGGCCGGAAGACTGCGCCATGAACATCAACTTCCCGGCTCGCCCGCCGGAAGACGTCCGCGGTGTCGCCATCTGCCGCCCGCAACGCGGCAGCATCGGCGGCGTGAACATCGAACGCCGGGAAGACACCCGCGGCGTGCCCTACTACTGGCTCGGCTTCCAGCGCCAGACCGACCGCATCACAGGCCGTCAGACCGACGTCGGTGCCCTGCGCGACGGCCTGATCGCCCTGTCCCCGGTACGCTTTGAACGCGACATCGCCAGCAGCTGGCAAGTCGACACCAGCGACATGGCCGACCAGTTGGGTATCGATCAGAACGGCGCCAACAATACTGCGGCGGATGATCCGAGTATTAGTCATTAACGCAGCTGCAAGCTGCAAGGCGGATGGCCGCCCCCTGCAAGCTGCAAGCTGCAAGCTGCAAGCTGCAAGCTGCAAGCTGCAAGCTGCAAGCTGCAAGCTGCAAGCTGCAAGCTGCAAGCTGCAACAGGGTGCGCTGTGCGACAGGCCAGTCAATTGTTTTCACCGCCTGTAACGCGCCTGTTGGACTTTGAGACAACCCGCGCAGGTCAACACCGCGACAGCTTTGCTTGCAGCTTGCCGCTTGTGGCTTGCCGCTTTCGCCCCAAAGGAGTTTGAAATGCAACGCTTCGAGAACAGAATCGCCCTGATCACCGGCGCCGGCAGCGGCATCGGCCGTGCCACCGCCAAACGTCTGGCCAGCGAAGGCGCGCGCCTGATGCTGGTGGACCGCAACGCCGAAGGTCTGGAGCAGACCATCAAGGAACTGCCAGCTGGCACCGAGGTACTGCAGCGCGCACTGGATGTCAGCGACGAAGCCGCCGTTGAGCAGTGCGTCGCCGACACCATCGCTCACTACGGCCGCCTGGACGTGCTGTGCAACAACGCCGGCATCGCCGGTGGTGACTACAGCATCGCCACCGATCAGAGCCTGGAAACCTGGCAGAAGATCATCAACGTCAACCTGTTCGGCGTCATGCTGTTCACCAAGTACGCCTCGCGTCAGATGCGCGAGCAGAACAGCGGCGCCATCGTCAACACCGCCTCGGTGGCAGGCATTCGCTCTGGTGCTGGTGGCAACGCCTACAGCGCGTCCAAGGCTGGCGTGATCAACTTCACCATGACCGCGGCCTGCGACCTCGGCCAGTTCAACATTCGCGTCAACGCCGTGTGCCCCGGCCTGATTGAAACCGGCATGACCGCACCGGTGTTCAAGTACGCCCGCGAAAACAACAAGGAAGACAAGCTCGGTACCCGCTGCGAGCTGCGCCGCTATGGCCGACCGGAAGAGATCGCCGGCGCCATCGCCTTCCTCGCCAGCGACGACGCCAGCTTCGTTACCGGCCAGGCGCTGGCCGTCGACGGCGGCAACACCGCCTCGCTCAACCTGCCGGGCATGAAGTTCTGATGAACGCCGGGTGGTCGCGTTGGGTCGTCGGCGACCCGACGCTGGCCGAGCCGCTGCTGGAGGCACTGCGCGCCGAACTGGCGCCTGTGCCTGCCGGTGAAGCGGTACTGCAAAAGCTCGAATCAGGCGACCTGCACTGCCAACTGATTCTGTACTTCTCTCCCGGCCTGCAAGCCATTGCACGTCGTCATGGCGCAGCCCCCTGCCCTCCCCCTGACTCGAACGGTCTGAGTCTTCTGCTTGGGGACGGCTCCCTGATTCAGTCCCAGGGTTGAGCAAACACCCGTTGCTCCCGCATCATGGCCGGACACCTTAACTACCGGTCTGCCCATGCCGTCTTACCCAGCCCTACCATTCAATCCGGACTGCCGCCATGCAAGGCCTGCTTGACCTCACCGCGCCCGCGTCAGCGGCAAGGCAGCAGATCGGCCCCGATGCCTGGCTGCTGAAAGGCTTTGCGCTGAATGACGCCGACGCCCTGCTGGCAGCCATTGAACAGATCGCCGCGCAGGCGCCCTTTCGCCACCAGGTCACCCCCGGCGGCTATCAGATGTCCGCCGCCATGAGCAGCTGCGGCGCCTATGGCTGGGTCACCGATCGCCACGGCTACCGCTACAGCCCGCAAGACCCGCAAACCAAGCAGCCCTGGCCCGCCATGCCCGCGCTGTTCGCAGAACTGGCCGAGCGCGCCGCGCAAAACGCCGGCTTCGCCCACTTCGCCCCGGAAGCCTGCCTGATCAACCGCTATGAAACCGGCGCCCGCATGGGCCTACACCAGGACAAGGACGAACAGGACTTCACCGCCCCCATCGTCTCCGTCTCCCTCGGCGCCCCCATCACCTTCCTGTTCGGCGGCCCCAACCGCAGCGACCCGACCAGTCGCTGGCTGCTCGAGCACGGTGATGTGGTGGTCTGGGGCGGCGTCAGTCGACTGTACTTCCACGGTGTCGCACCGCTGGGCAAAAAGGCCAGCCACCCCGCCACCGGCGCGGTGCGATATAACCTGACGTTCAGGAAGGTGCGCTGACAGACGGGCTGGGTGGTTCGTGTGTGCAGGTACGGGCCTTTCCTGACACACACTCAGGCCGGTCTGGACTCACCACATCCCGGGCCAGGCATCACTCTCCCTGCCCCTCAGCCTCCCAGCCAAGCTCACCACGGGTAATGGACATCAGTTGCTCACGCAGGGTTTTCGTGGCGCTGGCGGGCAGACGCACCTGCAGCCGCACGGCCTGGCCATGACTGACCTCAAGCAGCTCACCACCCAGCTCGGCAATCAGGTTGCGGGCGACGCCTTCGTGGGCGTAGGCCAGTTCGCAGTTCAGCGTCTGGCTGGAGATGTGTTCGATCTTCTCGGCCTGCAGCAGCGCCTGGGCGACCGCATCGGTATAGGCGCGCACCAGTCCGCCGGCGCCAAGCTTTACGCCGCCGAAATAGCGCACCACCGTTGCCAGCACACCGTCGAGCTGCTGATGGCGCAATACGTCCAGCATCGGACGCCCTGCTGTTCCCGACGGCTCGCCGTCGTCCACTGCGGCGCTATGTCCGCCCGCCAGCAGCGCCCAGCACACATGCGCGCAGCCGGGGTGTTCGGCACGCAGGGCATCTACCCGCGCCTGCGCTGCAGCACGGTCGGCGATGGGCTCAACGCAGGCAAGGAAACGGCTTTTGCGGATTTCCAGCGAACTGGTGACGTGATGGGCAAGGCTGTACATGAGGCAAGGATACCTCGACACCAACAGGACAGTCAGCGCCCGCACTTCTGGCAGCCACGAAAAACCGGGCCAAGGCCCGGCTCAGACTGCTGACGAACCCCGCATTTTCGCGGGGTTTCGTTTTTCTGGGACGCTTGCAATAATTTTCCCTGTGTTGACTGATTCAGCCTGCGAAGGCACCAATTCCCTCCGAGTAGCTGCACTTTTGGCTTCGTAGCCAAGTGCCGCGTCTTATCCCGGACCGCAGGCGTAAAAGCACTGCCAGCAGGCGGGCAATCTTCTTCATGTTTTGGCAGGCGGCTGCCAGCAGGCACTGTTTCATTACCTTGCGCAGACCACGGAACCGGGCATAACGGTGCCCGTGCAGCTCCTTGGCGTCCGCAAAGCTGCGCTCGACGGTTTCTTTGCGCCTGGCATAGATACGCTTGCCTTCAGGGCTAAGACGATTCTGGTTAATCCGCTCCTTGGCGTCCTCCCAGACATGCCGCACGACAACCTTGACGTGGTTTCGACTGCGAGTGCATTGGTCTCGTAATGGACAATCTCGGCATTGCTGCGGGTCGGACTTGTACTCGCGATAACCGGCCCGGTTAGTCGTGCTGTAGGGCAGGAACTGATTGTTTGGGCACAGGTAACCGTCACGTTCTGCATCGTAGGTGAACTGACGTTTATAGAAGTAACCTTGCTTGTGATTGGGGCGTCGATAGCCCATCACGCCGAAGATGTCTCGTTCCTCCAGCCCCTTGCAGATCGCTGGCGTGAAGTAGCCGGCGTCCAGGGCAACGGCCAGCGGTGTCAGAGAAAAGCGCTCGCATTGGCGGTCCAGTCGTTCAAGGTAAGGTCGGCTGTCATGCACATTGCCGGGGGTAACAAAGGTATCGGTGATAATGCTGTGCTTCCCATCTACCGTGCGGTGATCAAGATAGAAGAAACCTTGCGGCTTGTTATCCCGCGTCATGAATCCACTATCAGGGTCGGTGGTGCTGACCTTGGTTTCCTTTACCTCGGGATCACTGTCTTTGGGCTTTAGCGGTTGCTTGCCGTGCGCTTGGCGGTCGGCATCGATTGCCGCATTAAGCTCGGCCAGATAATCAACAGGACGCTGCTCAACCTGATGCACAGCGAACCGCTGCTTGTTGGCGCTGGCCTTGAGGTGCGTGCTGTCGGTGTGTAATACCTCGCCCCCAATCAGGCCCTTGTGCAGCGCTTGCTCGACAATCCCATCAAAGATGACTTGCTCGATATCCGTATCGGCAAAGCGACGGCGACGGTTCTGACTCAGGGTCGAGGCATCGGGCACCTTGTCGGTCAGGCTCAGGTCCAGAAACCAGCGATAGGCAACGTTGACCTGGATCTCGCGCATCAACTGTCGTTCACTGCGCACGCCAAACAAGTATCCAATAAACAGCATCTTGAACAGCATAACCGGGTCAATCGCCGGACGACCGTTGTCAGCGCAATACAGGTGCTGCGTGGCAGGCCGAATAAACTCGAAATCGATATGGCGGGCTATCTTGCGCAGCAGATGATCGGCGGGCACCAGCTCTTCGAGGGTGACCATCTCCAGCGCGTGCTGTTTGGGTGAAGGGGGTTTGAGCATCGGGTTGGCCTGCAG
>Ga0209826_1000008_pt1 | contig 129029 bp, 121 predicted proteins | sample GOMGulsemesocosm_5_FD_184637 | JGI IMG/M metagenome (GOLD analysis project Ga0209826, IMG submission 184637) | Methane-oxidizing microbial communities from mesocosms in the Gulf of Mexico - GOM15C Gulf of Mexico (SPAdes) (version 2) | ecosystem: Environmental > Aquatic > Marine > Cold seeps...
CACAAATTTTCTGTGCCACTTCAGGTCGTGGGGAGTGCGGAATTCGCCGGAGACTGTCTTGCGTCTCAATATCTCGCCAATTCATTAAATAAGGGGAATTAGCGTTCTGTGCGACTGCGATAGTTACACCTTTGTTGCCTGTACCGGCTTAAAAACCAGCTTTATAAGCGCACCCTCAGCTTGTCTTAATGGTACATCGTCTCTAAAGCACTTTGGCGAGTAAGGAGATCTCAGTTTCACTAAAGACCTGAATGCCATGCCTTTTAAGCATTGCTGCAACCACCCCCATACCAGATTTTTTGCGCCCAGAGAACGAACCGTCATATATGAAATTACTGCCACAGGAAGGGCTATTTTCTGTGAGTAAGGCAAAATGACAGTTGTTTTCTTGAGCCATTTTTAGGGCTAGTTCCGCCCCTTTAATAAACTGGAGTGTTTCGTTTTTCCCATGGCTGTCTACAACAGAAGCCCTGTCGTCTAAAACTTTGTCACCGGATAACCCGTTTGCTATCTCACAGGGAGGGCGTGGTGTTGAAAATCCTGCCATCATTTCTGGGCAAGCAACCACAAGCCGCCCTTCGTTATGCCAAATTTTTAGCAATGAATTGTCTAGTAATTTCCCATTGCCGTCATACCTAACAGGATGACCTAATAAGCAGGCACTTATCAGTAATTTGTGTTTTTGATGTTCGGTTTGCATATCAGACGATTACTCGTTAACGACCAGCTAAGCAAGAGAGCGGTCAATAATCAGATTTTAGCCTCTAAAACTACAATGTTATCTGAGTTCTATTCCAATTCTTTGGCTATATCAAAAAGCCAATTTTTTAGGAGAATAAGCTGATCATTCGCGAGCGTAGTATTTGGATGAATAATGCCATAGCTGGTGCTGTCATTGTCAAATCCAAAAGGCGCTATCAGCCGACCCCGATTAATTTCATCGAAGGCGAGTACTTTGGGACATATAGCAACACCTAGTCCGTTGGCTGCGCCTTCTACCATTAGGAAATGGTGGTCGAGGAAACGAAACTCCGTGGGTGGAGGAACACTATCATGTTCATCTATCCATTTTTCCCATGCGTGGGGGCGGGTTTTCGAAGCGAGCGCAACATAGTCTCCGCGGTGAAAGCGCGCAACCATATCTGGTCGCATGACTGGGCCCATGCTTTCTTTCATGAGTGGTTCTACAATCCAATCAGGATTAAGAGCGAAGTCCAGGCGCCGAATTGCAAGACCGATACGATCCTTTGCAAAGTCGAAAGTTCCACCTCCAACCGAAAGGTGAATCTCGATTTCTGGGTGGGAATCTTGAAAAACACTTAATCGCGGTATTAACCAATGCATAGCGACGGAGCGTTCACAAGATAAAGTAATTGGTCCGCTATCCGGTACAGATTTGATATCAGATAGGGTCTTAGCAAGAAGCGCGAAGGCCTCAGCCGTTGATTGGGCCAGTTTTTCACCTTCAATAGTGAGTTTTATGCCCCGCCCATCACGCTCGAAAAGCGGGATATCAATATCATGAGCCAGTTTTATGATCCGGCGGCTCACGGCCCCATGAGTTAACGAAATTTCTTTTGCCGCTGCTCTTACTGAGCCTAGTCGTGCAACAGTTTCAAACGCCCTTAAATCATCTAGGGAAGGAATTTCATGTCTTTTCATTGGATAGTTATTATCACCAAATATGGTCAAATAAAATCGATTTATGTTGAAATAAGCCCATGCCAAGTTAGGTCGAGTTACAACAGCTATCTAATAGAAAGTATGAAGATGTCGAGATTTAGTTTTGAAAGCTTTCGAAAATGAGTGGTTGGGAAGCTCAAATACCTGTCGTATTGGTAATTACCGTTTTAGCCGTTATCAGTCCCGGCCCTGATTTCGCTATGACCTTGCGCAACAGTTTGGTTTCCGGACGTAGAGCGGGACTCGCGACGAGTGTGGGAATTGCCGCCGGCGTTTCAATCCATATCGTATATTCAATTCTTGGCTTTAGTCTCGTCCTAGCTGAAGCCGTGTGGCTATTAGAGGTTATACGTTATACGGGAGCAGCATATCTTATTTGGCTTGGCATCCAACCCTTTAGAAATCAACAAGTTGAAACAGAAGCATTAAAAAAAGATGTCGTTGAGGATGAATCATTAACTGTTGCTCACGCTTTTAAATCTGGTTTTCTATGCAATGCCCTAAATCCAAAAACAACGATGTTTTTTGTGGCGCTATTTAGTCAAATCGTTCATCCGGAAACGCCATTTCTGGGGCAGCTCAGTTTTGGCATTTTTATCGCAATTGCTCACTTCATTTGGTTTGCGTTTGTGGCGGTAGTACTTACTCATAGAAAATTAAAAGTTATGTTTGAGAGATTTAGAGGCAAGATTGAAAAAGGGATAGGTGTTTGCCTGCTAGGCCTTGGCATACGTTTGGCTCACGTTCACTAAAGAACCTTATATTTCCCTTTTTCATAGAGTTTAGTGAGTATATCCAGAAAATTAGTAATCAGACTTAGAAACCCGACCTCGGTTTTTCTTGGTTTGGCCACGCTGTGTTTTTTTATCCATTCGTTTTAGTTTGGACGAATAAGTCGGTTTGGTTGGGCGGCGGTGTTTGGGGACAATTGTTGATTGTTTTATGAGGTCAACGAGACGTTCAACGGCGGCTTTTCGGTTACGGTCTTGAGAGCGAAATTCATTGGCCGTTATAATGATCACGCCATCCTTGGTCATTTTTTGACCGGCGAGAGTTTTCAGACGGGCATAAATACTGGTTGGTATATTTTTACTGTGACGGGCATCAAAGCGTATCTGAACCGCTGTTTCAACGTTGTTTACATTTTAGTCTTTAAAACTGCCAATGAAATCCATGCACTAGTAATAATGCAAATATTTGTTTTCTATTCATTAAAGGGGAAATTGATGCTACTCCAAGACACTTGGTGTGGTTCGTTCAGTGAATCATATACATGGTGTCTTATGTAAACGTCTGATGGTAGCCACTTTGGTACGGATGAGAAGTTATAGAACTCACTAACTAAGTTATGTAGCCCGAAAGCTTCGCGTTTTCCGAATTGGGCACAGATAATAATTGCGCAAGCTGCCAGTGAGTTGAAAAGGGTGTTTAGTGTTGCACGCTTGAATTCACCCTCTCTGTTATGCTTTACCGCATTATAAGCGTCGTACCAATCTAGATCTTGGGTGGTGCTATCGGTCTTGCCCCAGTTTGAAAACGGAGCGACTGGTTCGATCCAAGGATAATGCGGAAAAGATACACTATATTCCTGCAATTTCATGGGAGCGGCAATTTTCACATAATCTTTTGTAGTGTATCTGTTTTTCTCTAGTCCATTCGCTACAAGAATACCACGCCATTGCGCTTCTATTTCAGTGCAGGACAAAATTAGGAGATTTCGAATGTCATGTCCGAAAGCATTAAAGTTATCGGAAGTTGGCTGCACGGTTTGACAAATTCTCTCTAATTGTTGTGTTAGTCTTGATAGTTGAGCTTTTGTTGAAGCAATTTCGGATTGTATTGCTTTAGCTCCTGGGCAGTTTCCTGGGCTTTCTTTTGGGTAGGAAGCATCTGGTCTAGCTATCCTTGGATAATATTCTTGAGGGCAACGAACTATTTTTTCCAATTTGTCAGCACCGTTATCACCGAACCATTGAGGTAGTAATCGAGATATAGCCACATGAATATCTTCATCGTCGTTGGCTAAAACATATGTATTAGTTTCTGCCTTTGCATTTGGGACGCCCACACGAATAGCTTCAGTGTCAGTAATTCTCCACGTTCCTCTTGAATTACCATCAGAATCTAGGTGTAGATAATACTCGGCCAACAACAATTCCTCAGAATTTTTATACGTACCACTATAGCTAGTGTTTTATAGAGTGTATGACTAAAAAAAGAGCGTTTCAATAGTCAGATTTAGAAATGCGGCCACGATTTTTCTTAACGGCGCCCCGCTGTGTTTTTTTATCCATTCGTTTGAGTTTGGACGAATAGGTTGGCTTAGTTGGGCGACGGTGTTTGGGGACGATTGTTGATTGTTTTATGAGCTCAGTAAGGCGCTCAACGGCGGCTTTGCGGTTGCGATCTTGCGAGCGAAATTCATTGGCTGTTATGATAATCACACCGTCTTTGGTCATTTTTTGACCAGCAAGGGATTTCAAGCGCGCATAAATACTGGTGGGAATGTTTTTGCTGTGGCGGGCGTCAAAGCGTATCTGAACCGCTGTTTCAACCTTGTTTACATTCTGACCGCCGGGTCCAGATGAACGAATGAAGCTTTCTTCGATTTCGTCTTCATGAATTATTATGTGCGGCGTTATTTGAACCATGGCGCTAATATCTATTGAAATAGAGCTGACTGCAATAAAAAGGACCCGACAATGTCGAGCCCTTCTTTGTTTTCTGGCCTATAGCATTGCTGCCAGAACACGATCTGGAGGCGTGTGTCCGTCGATGAAGGTTTTTATGTTGATTAAGACCTTCTCGCCCATATCGATACGACCTTCAATGGTGGCGGATCCCATATGAGGGAGAAGGATCACGTTATCCAATTCCAGCAATTTAGGGTTTACCGCAGGTTCAAGCTCAAACACGTCAAGTCCTGCGCCTGCAATATCACCAGCCCGGAGCATCCGGGTAAGGGCATTTTCATCAACCACTTCACCCCGTGATGTATTAACCACATAGGAATGCTTTTGTAGCAGTTTCAGACGGCGTGAGTTAAGTAAATGGAACGTGCCGGGTGTATGGGGGCAATTAACGGATACAATATCCATGCGCGCCAACATTTGGTCCAGGCTTTCCCAATAAGTCGCTTCTAGCTCGTCTTCAACATAGTCAGGGAGCCTGTTACGATTGTGGTAATGAATGGAGAGACCAAAGGCCTTGGCACGTCGGGCAACGGCTTGTCCAATACGGCCCATGCCGATGATGCCCAAACGTTTGCCCCAAATTCTGTGACCAAGCATGCCTGTGGGAGACCAACCAGCCCATTCACCACTACGCATCAACCGTTCGCCTTCCGTCAGGCGGCGTGGAACTGCCATGATCAGGGCCATAGTCATATCTGCTGTATCTTCTGTCAAAACACCGGGGGTGTTTGTCACAGTGATGTTGCGTTGACGGGCTGTTGAAAGATCGATGTGATCAACACCGGTTCCAAAACTTGCGATTAACTTTAAATCCGGGTTTGACTGACTTAAAACACCCAGGTCGATCTTGTCTGTGACCGTTGGAACTAAAACGTCGGCAGTACGGACGGCCTCTACTAGTTCTGCTTGGCTCATGGGTTTATCGTCATGATTGAGCCGTGTGTCGAACAACTCCATCATGCGGGTTTCAATCACATCGGGAAGTTTTCTTGTTACAACAACGACTGGTTTTTTTTTCGACTTATCTGACATTCCATGCCTCTCTGGTCTTCGTCTCTTATTTTTTACTGACCTGCTATTTTATTAGCAGATCAGTCGGGCAGAGACAATTTAACCTTCATATTCTTTGTGTTTTTTTTGTCTTCTTGACCCCGCTTTATGTCTCGCGGCATAAAGGGTGATAATTCTTACTCATTTTTAAAGGCTTAATTTGTGATTGCTCGACCCTTTGCCATTTTGATTTTGCTCCTCATAGTCACTTTTTCCACAAGTAACACTGTATTTGCAGGATCGCCCACACCGCGCTTTGTTTCTTTGTCGTCAAACGAAGTCAATGTGCGTGTCGGGCCCGGAAAGCGATACCCGATTTCATGGGTTTTCACACGCAGTGGCTGGCCGGTAGAGATTATAGCTGAATATGAGCTTTGGCGTCAGATTCGTGATATTGAAGGAGCAACTGGCTGGGTTCATAAAAGTCTGCTGTCGGGCCGGCGTACCATACTTGTCACCGGGGAACGCCGCCCTATTTATGAAGATGCTGATACGGACAGTGTTGTGATTCTTCTGGCGGAACCGGGCGTCCAAGGGAAATTATTGGAATGCGACGGGCCGTGGTGTGCCGTTGAGATTGCGGGAAATAAGGGCTGGCTTAAAGCCAGCCACTTTTACGGCGTTTATGAAAACGAGAAGATACGTTAAAGGGCTCTAATCCGATAAATCAGCGGCGAGTGCTACCCGGTTTTCTTCGTTGAATTTGGCTATATGACCATATTCTTTATGATCAATACCAATTAAGAGTTCAGCGTTTTCTTGAGCCATCTGTTCTTTTTGGGAAGCGGATAAAGGAAAATGAAGGAAGTGGATGGCAGACGTTTTGCCATCTTCTGTCGTCCGATCCACTTCTGTTTCGGGAACCGCGTAGGATTTGTCACCATTGATAGAGATATAAATTGTCTGCTCAACACCCCCAAGTTTACGGAGGGTAAAATCACGGCGGACAGGATCATCGATTTCAATCATGAATGTGGCAACCAACTCTGATCCATTGGGGATAAGCGGATTATAAGCGGTCAGCTCATCGACAATCTGCTCTTCACCGCCCCGTTCGATGTACAGCATCTCATGGATCTGCGCCCACATGGTCTCATAACTTTCAAAATAGAAAGTGGCAAAGGGACCAACGGCAATTCGGCGGTCTTTCTTAATGGCGATCAGTTTTTGCTTATTTGCTTTGCGGATTTTTTCATATTCCGCAACGGGCATAATGTCTGCGCGCGTAATTTCGCGTTTCACTTGGGTCATAACTAAATTTCCGATTTATCAGGCTAAATTATAAGCCTTGGCAATAAGTTCAATTGGATGTGTAGCCTGTACTTTTTTTGTCGCTTCTGGGTCCTGTTTTTCCATGCCTTGCAAAATATGCTCAGCGGCAAGCGGGCATTCAGAGGCGATATAAGGTGCTCCAGATTTAAGGACATTCTTGGCGGCAGTTTTACCGACCTTTAAGGCTGTTTCGTAATTGCCCTTCATGATACCCCAAGATCCACCATGACCAGAGCAACGCTCGACAATGGCAACGCGGGTTTTGGGGATCAGGCGCAGCATTTCGGCGCCTTTCGCCCCCATATTCTGGGCGCGGGCGTGGCAGGCCAAGTGCATGGATACGGGGCCTTCCAAAGGTTCCATGCCATCAGCAACGCCCTCATCCTTTGCGATATTGACGATATATTCAGAGACATCGAAGGTGTTTTGCGCCAACGTTTTCACGTCGGTATTGTCAGGAGAGATGAGAGGCCATTCCAGCTTCAACATCAACGCACAAGAGGAGACGAGGGCGATGACGTCATATCCCTTTTGAACCCAGCTCACCAATTCTGCAGAAACCTTTTTGGCATTCTCGGCAACAGCATCCAGATTTCCTTGTTCTAGCAAAGGCATTCCGCAACAGCCGGGATAAACAACTTCAGTCTCAACGCCGTTTTTTGCCAGGACCTTACGAGTGGCTTCACCAATGTCCGGATTGTTGTAATTTCCAAAGCAAGTAGCATAGAGGACAGCTTTGCGGCCATAAGCAGGCGCAAGCTTGTTTACCTCAATCGGGTTTGATTTCGCGAGCTTTTCAAGTGTTTTTGAATGATATTTGGGAAGGGCTGCGTGCTTATCAATGCCGAGAGTCTTCTCCATGATGCCGCGGGTGAGGCTGTTATCTTTATCCGTGGCCCAATTAGCAAGGGGGGCCACAGGTTTTGCTAATTTGCCATTACGGTCTGTTTTGGCAAGCTGGTTGGTGACAAAAGTGTTTTCACCCTTTTTATGTTCAACGGCACGATACCGAAGCATAAGGTGAGGGAAATCGAGGTTAAATTCGTGTGGCGGCACATAGGGGCATTTGGTCATGTAGCACATGTCGCAAAGGGTGCAGGCGTCTACAACGGGCTTAAAATCGATGGAGGAGACTGAATCAAGTTCTTCTGTCGCAGATCCATCCACAAGATCGAAAAGTTTCGGGAAAGAATCGCACAAATTGAAGCAGCGGCGACATCCGTGGCAGATATCGAAAACACGCCGTAGCTCTTCATCAAGGGTTGCTTCATCGTAAAAATCTGGATTGTTCCAGTCAATAGGATGCCGGGTGGGCGCATCCAAGCTGCCTTCGCGCATAGTGAGATTCCCTGATTTAGAGCTGCAAGGTGGGGGTTAGAGCGACCGAGATCGCCCTAACGAAATGGATAGAAAGGGGCTTAGTCCATTTCATCCAAAGCTTTTTGGAAACGACCAGCGTGGCTTTTTTCAGCTTTAGCCAGTGTTTCAAACCAATCAGCAATCTCGTCCTGACCTTCTTCACGAGCAGTCTTGGCCATTCCTGGATACATGTCTGTGTATTCATGAGTTTCGCCAGCGATTGCTGCTTTGAGATTGTCGTCTGTGGAGCCAATTGGCAGACCAGTAGCCGGATCGCCTGTTTCTTCAAGATATTCTAGATGACCGTGAGCATGGCCAGTTTCACCTTCCGCAGTGGAGCGGAATACGGCAGCAACGTCATTGTATCCTTCAATATCTGCTTTTTGAGCGAAATAGAGGTAACGGCGGTTTGCCTGAGATTCGCCAGCAAAGGCGTCTTTCAGATTCTGTTCTGTTTTACTTCCCTGTAGAGACATAATGTCCTCCTGGAATTGGCGGGTTTTTTTTGAAATTCTTCAATTGTAAAGAATGTCAAAAATATAATCCCGCTCAAGGAGGGTGTCAACAGATTAGAATGTTTCTAAAAAGGAAAATTTAAAAGAAATATCAAGAACTACGAAGATTGTTTGGTAAGCCGGACAATGACATCGATGCTCGAAATAGAAGTTCCTTCTGGAAGGCCAGGAATACCCTGTACAGCTAATTCCGGTGAGTCAATATCTTGTAAACGACCGTCATCTTCATGGAAAAAATGATGATGGGGCATTACATTTGTATCAAAGTAGGATTTGCTGGCATCAACTATCACTTCACGCAAAAGCCCTGCTTCTGTAAATTGGTGAAGATTATTGTAGATCGTTGCCAGGGATATCTTAACCCCGGCATGTAGTGCTTCACTATGCAGTGTTTCGGCGGTCAAATGGCGATTGCCATTTGAAAACAGAAGTTCAGCCAACGCAAGGCGTTGCCGAGTGGGTCGCAAAGCAGCTGACCGAATGCGATCTTCAAACGAAGCGGGGTCTGATTGCCTAAAACCGGCCCCGGGAATTGTTTTCTGATCTGTCATGACACTATTTTCACCTAACCACGCTGAAATATACATTCCCAATATAGGCACTTATTTGGAATAATTCAAATAAGCATTTTAGGGAATGCGTATAATCAACTATTTACCTGTCATAATCCGATCGACAAGCTCTTTCATGGTTGGGATGAATCCATCATTATAAAACGGGTCGGAGGCGAATCGATAGGCCCCATGACCGGCAAACATCAGATTGTTTTCTGTATTGCTGGCAGAATGGATCACATCTTGAAGGGTTTTCTGAATGCAGAAACTTCTAGGGTCGGCTTTGCGGCCCGTATTCCCTTTTTCATTTTCTGCCCAGTTTGAGAAAGAGCAGTTAGACAGACAGCCCATGCAATCCACTTGATCTTTACGGATTTCCTTCATTTTGTCTTGGTCAACAAAAATCATTGTAGAATTTGGTGTTTTCAGGGCAGATGTGTAGCCTTGAGCAACCCACTGATCGGCATGCATTTTGTCGGTGGCTGTTAAATAGACTTCCCGTTTTCGAGGGCCAAAACTAAAGGCTGTGTCATGTTCACCAACGGGCTCATTCACAAAAGCAACCTGGCGTTCTGAACGTGCTTTCAGCTCGTCGAGGAAGTCATTGCGAACAGCGGAAGACCAGAAGCCAGTAGGGCTGAATTTGTTAAGAAAAACGTCTCCTTCTTTCAATGTACCGAGTTTTGCCTTCCAAGCATCGGATATGGGGCTTTCTTTGGTTAGAAGTGGGCGTGTTCCGAATTGGAAAGTAATCGGGCCAATCTCAGGATTGTCGATCCAATGAGCCCAATCATCAAGATGCCAAACACCTCCGGCCATAACGATAGGGATATGATTGAGGCCCATTTCGTTCATCATGGTTCTGAGTAGAGCTACCCGCGGATAGGGGTCTTCCGGCACCATTGGGTCTTCTGAATTTGTGAGGCCATTATGGCCGCCAGCAAGCCATGGGTCTTCGTAGACAACCCCGCCCAACCAGTCAGCAAATTTATGGTAGGCTCGCTTCCACAGTGCGCGAAAAGCACGGGCAGACGAGATGATTGGGTAATAATGAACTTGGTAATCGGCAGCAATCTGGGCAACACGATAAGGCATGCCGGCACCACATGTAATTCCGTGAACGAGGCCTTTTGCGCCTTCAAGAACACCATGTAGAATGCGTTCTGCACCGCCCATTTCCCACAAAACATTCATATGAATGCGACCTTCTCCACCAGAGAGGTCGTGAGCTATTTGTGCCTGCGTAATGCCACCCTTAATACCGTAAGCAACAAGCTCTTCATGTCGATCCCGGCGAGTTCGACCAAGATAATTTTGCGGAATATAATCTCCGTTTTCGTCGTAACTATCGGCATTTACAGCAGAGAAAGTCGCGACTCCTCCTGCGGCAGCCCACGCGCCAGAACTTTGGCCTGTTGATACGGCGACACCTTTTCCGCCTTCAACAATGGGAAGTACTTCTTTTCCCGACATGACAATGGAGTTAAGTGATTTCACGAGACGATTCCTACCGCAAAGTTACTGTGTACATATCACTTAGAGCAGGATGCTCCAAGCATCAATAGCTGTCAAATATGGAGGCGGCTCGTAGAATTCAAGTCGCCTCCGGTATTTTTCAGATCAACTGTCTTCGTTCGTTGCAGAAGCTTTGTTTTCTTCTGCTTCGATAGCTTTAATTGACAGGCGAACTTTGCCACGGTTGTCAATTTCAAGCACTTTAACGCGGACTTCGTCGCCTTCATTGACAATGTCAGTTACTTTAGCAACCCGTTTCGGAGCCAGTTCAGAAATGTGCACCAAGCCGTCACGGTTTCCAAAGAAGTTCACGAACGCGCCGAATTCAACGACTTTCACAACTTTACCTGTGTAGATGACGCCAACTTCCGGATCATCAACAATGGATTTGATCCATGCTACAGCTGCAGCGGCACTTTCTTCAGTTGTGGCTGCAACCTTAACAGTTCCATCATCATCAATATCGATTTTGGCGCCAGTTTCTTCGCAGATTTGGCGAATAACTTTACCACCGGTTCCGATAATGTCGCGAATTTTGTCTTTTTTGACACTAAGCTGAGTGATACGCGGTGCACCATCGCGCACGCCATCACGGGCGCCTTCGATAGCTTTCGCCATTTCATCCAGAATGTGCAACCGGCCTTCTGTTGCTTGAGCCAGAGCGACACGCATAATCTCTTCTGTGATACCAGCGATTTTGATATCCATCTGAAGAGATGTGATGCCTTTTTCTGTACCAGCAACTTTAAAGTCCATGTCACCCAAGTGATCTTCATCGCCTAGAATGTCGGAAAGAACTGCATACTTGCCGTCGTCTTCCAAAATAAGGCCCATAGCAATACCAGCAACCGGGCGCTTTAATGGAACACCGGCATCCATCAAGGATAATGATGTACCGCACACAGTCGCCATTGAAGAGGAACCGTTGGATTCTGTTACTTCAGAGACAACACGTAGTGTGTATGGAAACTCTTCCTTGGTAGGAAGCAAAGGATGAACGGCGCGCCATGCAAGCTTACCATGCCCAACTTCGCGGCGACTTGTAAAGCCTACACGACCTGCTTCACCAACAGAGTAAGGAGGGAAGTTATAATGCAGCATGAAGTGTTCGCGATATTCCCCGTCAAGGGCATCGACGATTTGTTCATCTTGACCAGTGCCGAGTGTTGTAACAACAAGAGCCTGAGTTTCACCCCTTGTGAACAGTGCAGATCCGTGGCTGCGTGGTAGTGCACCAATTTCTGATGCAATCGGGCGAACAGTTTTCGTGTCACGACCGTCAATACGAACGCCTGAGCTAATGATGTTGCCACGAACGATGCTTTTCTCGATTTTCTTCAAGATACCGGAAGCTGCTTCTACTTCACCTTCTTCAAGAGTTGCGACAGCGGCAGCTTTAGCAGCAGATACCTTATCAGTTCTCGCCTGTTTGATTCGCTCTTGATATGCTTCAGTCAAACCAGCTTCAGCAGCGGCTTTCACTTTTGAAACCAGAGCAGCATCATCTTCAGGTGGCTGGAAGTCCCACGGCTCTTTTGCACAGTCTTCAGCAAGATCAATGATCGTGTCGATAACAGCTTGTGTTTCGCGATGACCAAACATAACAGCACCGAGCATCTGGTCTTCTGTCAGCTCACTTGCCTCTGATTCGATCATCAATACAGCTTCGTCTGTACCTGCAATTACAAGGTCAAGATCGCTGTTAGTCAATTGCTCAGAAGTTGGATTGAGGACATATTCGCCATCAATGAAACCAACACGGGCAGCGCCCACAGGTCCCATGAAAGGGATGCCTGAGATTGTCAGGGCTGCAGAGGCGCCGATCAGTGCAATAACGTCCGGATCATTCTCAAGGTCATGTGCCAAAACGGTACAAATGATTTGAGTTTCGTTTTTGAAACCACTTACGAATGATGGGCGAAGCGGGCGGTCAATCAGGCGTGAAACCAGTGTTTCTTTTTCCGAAGGGCGGGCTTCGCGTTTGAAAAAGCCACCTGGAATTTTACCAGCAGCATAGGCTTTTTCTTGATAATTTACGGTAAGTGGAAAGAAATCCATACCAGGTTTTGGCGCTTTTGCAGCAACCGCTGTACACAGAATCTGTGTACCGCCATAGGTAATCATCACGGCGCCATCAGCTTGGCGGGCAACTTTACCAGTTTCCAATACGAGCGGACGACCGCCCCACATCACTTCTTTGCGATGTACTTCAAACATATTCTGTCCTTCCGTTGCAGGCTCAGCCAAATGCTGTCCTGCAATATCCAGGGCCCTATGCCCCAGCCATTTTATTTTCATCATACTATTCTGGAACGAGCTCCAGAATCACCGAACGCCGGTACGCAAATGGCATGAAGCCATATGCAGAACCGGCGTTGGAAATTACTCTGATCTTTGTCGGATCGGCTTTAGCATCCTTACTTACGGATACCACAACGTGTGAGCATTGAGAGGTAGCGAGCTTCCTCGATTTTCCTCAAATAGTCTAACAACCGGCGACGCTTGCTAACCAGGCTGAGCAAACCACGACGTGAATGTACGTCTTTTTTGTGGTCTTTAAAATGTTCAGTAAGGTTTACAATCCGTTCAGTCAGAATCGCAATCTGTACTTCAGGAGAACCAGTGTCTCCCTCTTTCGTTGCGAATTCTTTGATCAGTTCTGCTTTTTTTTCTGCAGTGATCGACATCGATAATACTCCAAAAGTTAAATATTAAATACGCGGACGGGAAACAAAATGCCATCCTCAATACGAGAGAGGGCAACGGGTATGTCTCCGACCATTGCACAGACAATATTGTCTGCTTGATTTGGGGCTGCCACGCTATTGCCGTGCCTCACGCGATCTGCCTGAGTTTCCGTTATGGCCACCGCCGGGATGTCGTCCAGCGCGGTCGTCAAAGGAAGCAAGTCCTCAAAGTCCGCCGGACACTGCCATAGCTCTTCTAATTTTTCCAGTGAAATCGCACTATTTTCCAAAAAAGGACCGACTTTGGTGCGTCGCAGTTTTGACAAGTGAGCAACGGTGCCTAATTGCCGGGCAATATCTCGCGCTAGGGCACGAATATATGTACCTTTTCCGCAACGTACTTCAAAGGCTGCGTGGTCTCGGTCAATCATTTGTGAAAGCGTTAGAGAATGGATAATGACGTCTCGTTCCGGCATTACGAAGTCCTGTCCATCTCGGGCAAGGTTATAAGCGCGCTCGCCATTTATTTTGATTGCTGAGAAGGCAGGGGGTGTTTGTTTGATCGTTCCGATAAACTGAGGGATTATGGTTTCGATTTCTTGCAAAGTCGGACGTGATTCAGAACGAGATATGATCTCTCCTTCCGTATCATCTGTATTAGTCGCCTCTCCCCATCGGGCGACAAAGGAATACTCTTTGATGTCGTCAACAATATAACCAACCGTTTTTGTCGCTTCACCAAGGGCAATAGGTAAGACACCTGTCGCAAAGGGGTCCAGCGTTCCGGCATGTCCAACTTTTTGGGCCGTGGTAATTCGCTTCACAATACTGACGACCCGGGCTGATGTCATATCCACAGGTTTGTCAATGTTTAGCCATCCGTGGATGGGGATTCCTCGACGTTTACGCGCCATTATTCCCTACTCAGTCCGCATCTTCTGTGGTTTGATTTTTTCTAATCAAAGCGTCGATATGGTTGCCATATTCGAAGGACGTATCTTTCTTGAAGGTCAGACGCGGTGTGAATTTCATGGTGAGTTGCTTGCCCAATTCACTTTGGATAAAACCCGCAGATCGGTTCAAGCCAGCGATTAAGGTTGATACGTCGTCATTTCCAAGAGGAATAACATAAACCGTCGCATTTCTCATGTCGGTGCTAGGTTGCACTTCAGTCACAGTAATAGAGATTCCCGTGACATCTGGGTCATGAATATTATCTTCAGCCAAAATGGAGGAGAGAATATGCCGTAATTGTTCACCCACTCGCAGTTGTCGTTTGTTTGCAGTTCTAGGTGATTTTTTTTTCTGTGCCATTTGCGGCCTCTTCAATCAAAAAAGGCAGGGACCGAGGCCCCTGCACTTTTTGTTTCAACCATGTCGATGTTGCGACAGATTTAATCTTTTACAGATGGCGGGCAATTTCCATGACTTCGAAACATTCGATTTGGTCATTTTCTTTGAGATCATGATAATTCTCAAAAGCCATACCACATTCCATGCCGGATTTGACTTCCTTAACTTCATCTTTGAAGCGCTTCAATGTGGACAAAGTGCCTTCATGGATTACGATATTGTCGCGCAGCAAGCGTACTTTCGCACCCCGTTTCACGATACCTTCCGTCACCATGCAACCGCCAATATTACCAAGTTTGGTGATATTGAATACTTCGCGGATTTGAGCATAGCCCAAGAAGTCTTCGCGTAATGTTGGAGCCAACATACCGGACAGAAGGCCTTTGATGTCATCAATAACATTATAGATGACAGAGTAATACCTGATGTCGATACCTTGCGTGGCTGCTTCATCGCGAGCTTGCGTGTTTGCCCGAGTATTGAAGGCGATAACCATTGCGCCGGATGCCATAGCGAGAGAGATATCTGATTCTGTGATACCACCAACCCCAGAAAGAAGGATATTCACCTTAACTTCATCGGTTGCAAGATTTTCAAGTGAAGACACGATAGCTTCAGCTGAACCCTGTACGTCCGTTTTAATGACAAGAGGAAGCTCACTTGCTGTTCCATCCTGAATGGCCATGAACATTTGCTCAATTGTACCACGGGCAGAAGCAGTTACTTTCTTTTCTTTTTCGACACGCTGGCGATATTCGGCAATTTCCTTGGCTTGTCCTTCTGTCGCAGTCACGACAAAATCGTCACCGGCAGTAGGGGACCCTTGAATGCCGAGCACTTCCACTGGGACGGCTGGTCCGGCCAGATCTGTTGGTTTGCCGCGATAATCGAGCAAGGCACGAACTTTACCATAAGAAGGTCCTGCAACGAAGTTGTCGCCAACACGCAATGTGCCGCGTTTAACAAGTACCGTTGCCACCATTCCGCGTCCGGTTTCGATTTTCGCTTCTACGACTGAACCTTGAGCACTGCGATCAGGATTGGCCTTCAACTCGAGTATTTCAGCTTGCAGCAGAATTGCTTCTTGAAGCTTATCCAAGCCTTTACCCGTAATGGCAGAAACTTCAACGGCTTGAACTTCACCGCCTAAATCTTCAACAAAAACTTCGTATTGAAGAAGTTCTTGGCGAACTTTATCCGGATTAGAATCTGGTTTGTCGCATTTGTTGATGGCGACAATAATCGGTACTTGAGCAGCCTTGGCATGCTTAATTGCTTCAATTGTTTGTGGCATGACGCTGTCGTCAGCCGCAACAACGAGGATTACGATATCTGTGACCGTTGCACCGCGCATACGCATTGCAGTAAACGCTTCATGACCCGGTGTATCGAGGAAGGTGATAAGGTCACCAGATTCCAGATTAACCTGATAGGCTCCGATATGCTGAGTGATGCCACCCGCTTCGCCTGAAACAACGTCTGATTTACGTAAAGCATCAAGAAGAGACGTTTTACCATGATCAACATGGCCCATGACCGCAACAACAGGTGCGCGGGGAAGGAGTGATTCTTCTGAATCGATAATTTCGCCGCCCAATCCGATTTCAACATCAGATGCAGCAATACGTTTTGCTGTATGTCCTAGCTCTTCGACCACAAGCTCTGCTGTATCTGCGTCAATGGTCTGTGTCGCTGTTGCCATAATACCAAGTTTCATAAGAGACTTGATCACGTCAACGGAACGTTCAGTCATGCGATTGGCAAGCTCTTGTACAGAAATAACTTCAGGGATAGTAACTTCCCGGAAAACCTTCTGCACATCGGCAGGCTGCATCTGTTGCTTTTTGCGTGCCCGTTTCATAGCGGCAACAGACCGCTGCTTGGGGCCGCGATCGTTCAATGCATTGCCAATTGTCAGGCGACCTGATTGGCGGCGCTGATCTGTAGTTTTTCGTGGGCTCGGATTCGGACGCTCAGCTACAGCTCCTGCACGGGCTGTTTTAGCAGGTTTCTTCCAAACTGTGGTACGAGCTGCATCGCCATCTTCTTTAGCTGCAGGACGTGCTGTCGTCGTCCGTTGTTCCGTTTGTTTGGCAGGCCGAGCTGGGCGAGCAGGTTCTTCGGCAGGAGTAGATTTTTTCTTCTCCCGGTGAACAGCTGCTTGCGCTTGCTTAGTGGCTGTGGCTTCTTCAGTTAAACGCAGAGCTTCTTCTTCTTCTGCTTTCCGTCGTTCTGCAGGAGAGCGTCGGTTGGCAATGCGTTCTTGCTCTTTCGTTTCTTTTTCAGAAATTTTGGCAGCGGCTGCCGCCTCTTCTGCAAGACGTTTGTCGTCCTCAGCTTTTAATGCTCTATTTTCAGCATCAAGTGCTTCTTGCCGTATCGCTTGAGTGCGAGCGCCTTGAAGTGCCGCCGCACGAGCTGCCATCTCATTGCGCGTCAGAAGGTTAGGATCTTTGCGATCGCCTCTATTCCTCTGCGATGATCGAGGAGTCTTGTTGCCGGTCGTTTTCGGCATGCCTAGTGGTTTTTTCGGCTTTGCAGCTGACTTGATGACCGGTTTCGGGGGCGTTGTGGCCGGTGCTGCAACTGCAGCTGTAGCTGCAGGCGCCGGGGCGACGCCGCGCTTTTTCCGCACTTCCACTTGCACAGTCTTGGAACGCCCATGACTAAAATTCTGGCGAACCTGACTACTGTCACCGACGCCGGTTTTCATATCTAGCGGCTTATTTAGGCTGAGCGACTTGCGTCCACCCTTGTCGTTTGTCTCAGTCATATTACTCCGACTCGCTTCTTCCGTCTTCACCGTCTTGGTTCCTAAAGCCTTTAAGCTTCGAAACTTCGACTAAAAATTTATCCGTAAGCCCTCCACGGGCTATAGACGCATGAACCATATTTTCACGGCCCAGCGCTTTGCTTAGTTCATCGCTGCTGAAAAGCTCCACCAAGGGGCGCGATCCAGCTAACCGTCGTAACTTCTGTCGTCCGTCTTCTGAGCCGTCATGGGCGGCCAATAATACGAGGGCCTTCCCATTTCTTAAAGCCGCTTCCACTTTTGCAAACCCGGTTACCAGATTTCCGCTTTTACGACTAAGACCTAGAAGGTCCAAACATCTTTTTGTTAGCCCAGCGGTAACAGTTTCGACTAAATCATCCGCAACGGAGACCTGCCTTTTCGCTGACCGTGCAAACATACCCTTTTTTTGGGCTAGTTCCAGGCTATCTCGATGGCACGTTATCCAAATTCCGCGGCCAGGGAGTTTTCCCTGATTATCGTATACAAGTCCACCCTCTGGTGACACTACAAAACGAAGAAGTTCTTCCTTTTTTAGTGTCTGCCCAGTGGCTATACACCGACGAACGGTTTCACTCAAGTCTCGTTGTTGACGTAATGTCGGTGTTTCAGGATTCTTCTGAGATACTTTCTTCGTCATCCGATGACTCTTCTTCTGCAAACCAGTGGGCTCGAGCCCCCATAATGATGTCGTTTGCTTCATCTAAACTCAAACCGAATTCTTTTAATATGCCATCTTCAGAACTTACAAGCTCATCTCCTGCGAGATCCGCAAGATCGTCTAGTACTTTAACGCCAGCTTCACCCAAGGCGACAATCATCGGGCCACTTAACGCTTCGATAGCAACAAGTTCGTCCGATACACCAAGTGCTTGACGTTTTTCTTCCATCTCGGCATTGAACGTTCGAATATATTCTTGAGCACGGTTCACCAGCTCTTCTGCAATATCCTCGTCAAAGCCTTCGATCTCAGCGATCTCTTCAACATTGACAATTTCCTCAACAGAAGTGAATCCCTCTGTTGTTAAAAGTTGTGCAATGGTCTCATCCACATCGAGAACTTTCATGAAGCTATCTGTGCGTTCTGTGAATTCGGCTTGGCGTCGGTTTGATTCTTCTTCTTCAGTCAGGATATCAATATCCCAACCAGAAAGCTGCGTTGCTAGTCTTACGTTTTGGCCGCGACGACCAATAGCCAGAGATAATTGATCGTCAGGAACAACGACTTCAATGCGAGATGCTTCTTCATCTAGCACCACTTTGGCAACTTCAGCAGGGGCTAGCGCATTGACGATGAAACTTGCTTGATCCGGAGACCATTGAATAATGTCAATTTTTTCGCCTTGCAATTCGTTCACAACCGCCTGCACGCGCGAGCCGCGCATACCGACGCAAGCACCAACTGGATCAATGCTAGAGTCATTCGATAGCACCGCGATTTTGGCGCGACTACCAGGGTCCCGTGCAACAGCCTTAATTTCAATAATGCCGTCGTATATTTCTGGAACTTCCTGAGTAAACAATTTAGCCATAAATTGAGGATGGCTGCGTGAGAGGAAGATTTGCGGGCCGCGTTGTTCACGGCGTACGTCAAATATATATGCCCGGATACGATCGCCTTGTCGGAAGCTTTCTCTTGAGAGAAGTTCGTCACGACGTACCACAGCATCTGCTTTACCAAGATCAACTGTCACATTGCCATATTCAACACGTTTTACGATGCCATTAATTACATCGCCAATACGGTCTTTATACTCTTCAAACTGACGTTCACGTTCCGCTTCACGGACTTTTTGAACAATGACCTGCTTGGCAGTTTGTGCGGCGATACGACCAAAATCAATTGGCGGCAAAGCTTCTGACAGCAAGTCACCGACAGCAGCCTCAGGCGATTGCCGTAGAGCTTCTGCCAGAGTTATATGCGTGGCTTCGTTTTCGATAGCCTCTACGACTTCCAAAACGCGGATCAATCGAATTTCACCTGTGCCGCGATCAATATTGGCTCGAATGTCATTCTCGTGACCATATTTTGCTCGAGCGGCTTTCTGGATCGCTTCTTCCATTGCCTCCAGAACAATATCCCGGTCAATAACTTTCTCTCTGGCAACTGCATCAGCAACTTGCAACAATTCCAGACGATTTAAACTCGCAGCCGATTCCATGACTTAATTTCCGTCAAATATTCGTAATCAGGACTTGTTGCTGCTCTGACTCGCAGCAATCAACTCATCTGTTAAAATCAATTTAGCTTTTCGCAAACCTGCAAAAGGCAATTCGTATTTCTCTCCAGCATCGCCAAGAACGGAGATCATATCTCCTTCTATGCCGAGTATTTTACCGCGATATCTGCGCTGGCCATCTACCGCTTCGTCCAATTCGATCTTCGCTTCAAATCCAGCCCACCGCTCGAAGTCTTTAACTCGCGTTAAAGGCCGATCAATGCCTGGGGACGAAACTTCCAGATCGTACGCTTCTGTAATAGGATCTTCTACATCTAGCAAGGCAGAAACTGCATGGCTTACTTCTGTGCAGCCTTCCACGCTCATTGTTCCGTCTTCCCGTTCCGCCATTATCTGGAGAATTTGATGATCTCCGCCAGTGAAACTTACGCGAACCAATTCATAACCCAAGCTGAGGAGCGTCGGTTTAATCAGTTCTGCGATTCTTAAGGTCGGATCCAATGAATATCTCTTTCTTGCGGTAAAATATAAAGTGTTCGCCCCACAAAAAAACAGCGGACCAAAGGCCCACTGCTCCAAAGCCCATCCTGACGGTGAGCGAACAGTAACGTATTTCCTATATAATAGACCAGATCACAGTAATGCCAAGTGTTTTCTTGTGTCTTGGCTTATGCTGCCCGGGGCAGTCGTCTGAATTTATAATATGCAGACTTACGTCCTTCTCTAAGCGCTTTGGCTTCGTAGCGTGTTTGAGGCCAGTCGCTTCCCCGGATTCTCCAATCATCCGGCCGTGTTGCTTCCCAAATGAATTCTTTGGACTGGAGCATGTAGAAAAGAATCCACGCACCATAATCAACGTGATCTGTGGCAATTCGTAGCTCAGCATTGTCACAAAGGATGCGCGCTAAGGCAGAAATATTCTCATTTGTTACGAATCGGCGCTTGTGATGATTGGATTTCGGCCATGGATCTGCGAAAAGTAGAAACCCCTTTTTTAAGGAGGCTTCGGGAATTGTCTGCAGGATTAACTCAGCGGCTTCATTATGAATACGAACATTGGTGGCACCAGATTTTTGCAGTTTCATAATGAGTGCAGAGACACCATTAATGAATGGTTCGCAGCCAATAATGCCCACTTGAGGATTATTCTCAGCCTGCCAAGCAAGATGCTCTCCTGCGCCAAACCCAATCTCTAACCAATATTCTTTTTGATTTCCACCAAAAAGATTCGCTAAGTCGAGAGGGTTTTCAGCTTCTGGTACGCGAATTTTGGGTAGAATTTCTTCAACTGCCTGTCTTTGGCTTTTCCGTAATGCTTTGCCCCGACGACGACCATAAAGGATTCGCTTGCGGGCGTCTTCGGGGATTGGCATGTGTTCGGATTACCTTAGGGCTGATTGTAAACTATCAACGAGATCAAGTTTCTCCCATGAGAAACCACCGTCGTCTTCTGGAAGGCGTCCGAAATGACCGTAGGCCGCAGTTCTCGCATAAATCGGTCGATTCAGATTAAGATGTTCCCGAATGCCGCGCGGCGTCAAATCCATGACATCCATGAGAACTTTGGCGAGACTATCTTCATCTACTTTGCCTGTACCGTAGAGGTCGACATAGAGGGATAAAGGTTTTGAGACTCCAATTGCATAAGAGACCTGGATGCAACATTTGTCAGCAAGCCCTGCTGCAACAACATTCTTTGCCAGATATCGCGAGGCATATGCTGCAGAGCGATCGACTTTGGTGGGATCTTTACCAGAAAATGCGCCACCGCCATGTGGGGCGGCACCGCCATATGTATCAACTATGATTTTACGGCCCGTTAGACCAGCATCTCCATCTGGACCACCAATAACGAATTTGCCAGTAGGGTTTACATAAAATTCTTCTTCAGGGCACATCCACCCATCTGGTAGAATATCAGTTACATATTTTCTGACAACTTCGCGGACTTCTTCCGTCTCTACGCCTTCAGAATGCTGAGTAGACACAACAACGGAGGTCGCACGGACAGGGCGTCCATTTTCATAAGCAAGTGTTACCTGGCTTTTAGAGTCAGGACCCAGAATGGTCTCTTGGCCGGAATGCCGAGCATCAGCCAGTGATTTTAGAATGCCGTGGGAGTAAAAAATTGGTGCAGGCATGTAGACATCGGTCTCATTGACTGCATAACCAAACATGATGCCCTGATCACCGGCGCCTTCGTCTTTGTTTCCGGCGGCATCGACACCTTGGGCGATATCAACTGATTGTTCATGTAAATGAATATCAACAGCAGAGTTTTTCCAATGAAATCCATCCTGTTCGTAGCCGATGTCCCGAACAGCTTGCCGCACAGTATCTTCGATCATGCTTTTTGTAACCGTGTCGGGGCCGCGAACTTCCCCAGCCAGAACAATTCTGTTCGTGGTGGTTAATGTTTCGCACGCCACGCGAGCGAACGGATCATGAGATAAATACAAATCGACAATTGAGTCAGAAATACGGTCACAAACCTTATCAGGGTGGCCTTCAGAAACAGATTCACTTGTAAAAAGATAATTGGTATTTCGCACGGATAAACCTCGGCTTTCAGATCAGGGATTGCTGCCAACTATAAAGTCACGCAAATTGAATAATACGCCGGGCACTTTAGCGTTTAGATTTTGTGGGTCAAGTTTTGATTTAAGTTCAAACGAGAACTCATCTTATTTAGAATTCAAATTCTAGGTCTTGTCCGCCAACAGCCTTTATTAGATCGAAAATTCTTTTTCTGATATCTTCGTCTGGAATTTTATAATAGGCGCGAACCAGCTCCAATGTTTCTCGTTTTGATAAATGCTGTTGCTCGAACGGTTCAGCCTCTTCTTGCAAGCCATCAAAAGCAGGCTTCAAATCACTAGGCATATCATCAAAAAAGAATGAAGGTGGCACGTCCAAAGCCTGACTAATTTGAAAAAGCCGGCTTGCCCCTACACGATTTGCCCCTTTTTCATATTTTTGAATTTGTTGGAATGTCAAACCCAGTTCACTACCGAGTTTTTCCTGACTAATTCCAAGAAGTGTTCGTCGTAGTTTAACGCGACTTCCAACATGTATGTCCACTGGATGTTGTGGCATGTTAATACCCCTCTCTTTTCTAAGTCAGATCTCTTATTATTGTCGAATTCAAATAAGTTACATGTCTTTATGCGGAAGGTGGCTTAATTTACACTCTCAATATGCGGTGCCGCATTGGGAACTAGCAATTTGTTTGAATAATAGGTTGTTTTGAAAAACCATCAAAACCCGAATTCCCTGTATTATAGAGTTGAAACGATAGTAAAAGCAATCACACGAATGAATTATTGATTTTTCACTCTGTAACCTGTTAGTCCACAAACAAATAGAAAGAAAGTCAGAGCCAAAGGCAGTATCTCACCGGTAGAGCTATAAAGAGTTTTTCCAGATATTGGCGAGGGTATTTGGCCATCAATGAACCCCTGCTGATTTAAAGGTAATTTCTCTATAATTTCTCCATATGGGTTAATGATTGCTGAAACACCTGTATTAGCAGCGCGAATAACAGGGACACCTTGTTCAATACCACGGACCTTACTGACAACTAAATGCTGGTAGGGCCCGGAAGTATCCCCGAACCACCCGTCATTGGTAACATTAAGAATCCAGTCGAAGGATTGTTCTTGTTGTACTTCCCACGGAAAGGCAACTTCATAGCAAATAAGGACCCGTGCTGTCCCAATTCCAGGTAGGGTGATGACGGAAGGGGCCGTCGAGTCGGGGGTAGAGAAATCTGACATTTGGTCTAAAACAGGTATTAAAGAAGCAATGCCACTCTGTTCGAGAAAACCCCTGAGTGGTAGATATTCACCATAAGGCACAAGATGCCGTTTGTCGTAGATTGCAGCGAAGTCTCCATTTGGTTTAAGGACTTGTACGCTATTCCAATATTGTCTTTTGGAAGGGTTCTTCCGTGGAGCACCTGTTATGAGGGCGCCATTTTTCGGAATGATATTTTGTAAATAAAATTTCAGCTTTTCATTTGTGGTTAAAAAAAACGGTACAGCGGTTTCAGGCCAGATTAAATATTCTGGGCCTTCTTTTTGAGCGTTGCGGCTTAGCTCTACCAGTTTTCGTACATGAGAAAATTTGAGGTCTGGTCGCCATTTATCAGCCTGCGCGATGTTTGGTTGAACGATGCGAATGCGCGGCGTATCGGATGTATTAGACGGCGGCGAAGTAGTCATCCGTAAGTATCCAACACCTGCCATACTTGATACGAGAAAAACGCATAATAGAATTGTCGTTTTCTTACAAAGAGCAGTGACGCCTTTTTCCGCCAAAATTGAGGGTAGGCTGCTAATCAAAACGGTTAAAAGTGTGAGACCATAAACGCCGATAAATGCTGTCCATTGGAGAATGGGTAAGAAATTACCCCAGCTATACCCCACTAAATTCCACGGAAATCCTGTGAATATAGTACCCCGTACATATTCGAGAAAAACCCAAAAGCTGGTAAAAATGGCAATCCGAAATAGTTTTTGTAATTTTGTGACATGGGTTGCAAGGGTGACCAAACCGGTAAAAATTGCCAAAAATGCAGGTAGCCCTAAAACTGGGAGGGGCAGGAGAGCGGCATGGGCATTGGCGTCAATAGTGAAGGCCACGCCAACCCAATATAAGCCCGCAATAAATTGGCCCCAGCCAAACCACCAGCCAATAAAAAAGGCTTGTTTTTTGTTGGTTGCGCATTTGAGGAGGATAAGGAGCCCTGAAAAACAAACAGGTAGGAAAATGACCCAATGCAACGGGGCAAATGTAGTCGCAAGGAGAAGGCCTAAAGCAAAGGAAAAACCCGCAATCTTCCAAAACGCTAAATTAGAAAGCCGGACATCCAATAGACTCATTTAGGCCGATCCAAAACTTCTGGACGTCTTCGAACGCGGATCCGTTTTACTTTTCGTGCATCTGCATCAATTATCTCGAAATCTAGGCCTTCCGAATGGGGTATGATTTCGCCGCGGGCTGGTATATGCCCTGCAATTTGAAAAACAAGGCCGCCAACAGTGTCTACTTCCTCGTCTTCCTCTTCAGGAAGGAGATCCAGTTCAAGCAGAGTTTCCAGCTCGGCGATTGAGGCTCTTGCGTGGGCTTCGATCGTTCCGTTGCCCGATACAAAAATTAAGGGCCCTTCCTGCTCATCATGTTCGTCTTCGATATCTCCGACAATTTCTTCGACTAAGTCTTCAATGGTCACTAAGCCGTCGATACCACCAAATTCATCGACAACATTTGCCATATGGATATGGGTTGCCCTCATTTTTAGAAGAAGGTCTTGTACGGTCATTGATGGCGGAACAAATAAGACTTCCCTGCGAAAATTTTGCCAGTTGGTTTTCTCAGGCTGACCCCAAAAATTGATGAGATCCTTAATGTGAAACATTCCAACTACATTATCAAGGTTGCCCTCAAATACTGGTAGGCGTGAATGACTTGTCTCATAAAACCGAGCGACAAGTTGCTCTAGAGAGAGGTCGGCATCAATGGCTTCAATATCTGCACGAGGAATCATTACATCCCGAATACTCAGGTTTCTGATGCTGAGGATATTCGTTAGCATAGCCTTTTCAGAAGGATTAATAGCCTGTTCGGGATCGTCATGTTCTTCGATCAGTTCTTCAAGAGTAGAACGAACGCTGCTATCCACTTGGGGTGCTATATGTAGGAGACGCAATAGCCAGCTGAAAAAGCCTGATCCGGACTCCTTAGACTCGTCTGGCTCACTGCCCGTGGGGGCGTCTGATATGTTTGAAGTGTCGTTCATTTTGAGTTTAGAGAAGTTTCCTGTGTCTTGGGGTAAATCGTATAGGGGTTACTGATATTAAATTTTTCAAGGATCTCAATTTCAAGGCTTTCCATATGGTTTGCTTCATCCTCATCTATATGGTCATACCCGGCTAAATGAAGGACGCCGTGGATGATCAGATGGGTTAAGTGGTCCTGGAATGTCTTGTTTTGCTCTGTAGCTTCACGGATTATCGTCTCTTCTGCAAGAGCAATATCACCAATAGTGAGGGGTTCTTGAAAAAGAAGAGCCTCCGTCAGGCTCTGTGTTGATAGTTCAGCTTGCGGGAAAGATAGCACATTCGTTGGACGATCTTTCGCCCGGTACTCTTTATTGAGCTTTTGAATATGGGCATCGTTTGAAAATAAAAAACTGATTTCTATACCGAGAGATGACGAAGGAACCGATAAGTCAAATGCAGGCACAATATGATGAAATGAGGCCCGTACAATTTGGTTTAATGTGTCCCGTTCAGGCATCAAGACACCTTGCCAGCAACCGTCCTCCGTCAAAATGTCAAGGTCACATTTAAAAGGAAGCTGGTACTCCGAAGAAGCTAAGGTGCAATTTATTTTCAAAATATTGTCAACTATCGTTTGCATTATTATGAGCTCAGGCCGAAAAAAGCTGCATAGTTTTCTATGTTCGCTCTACCGTTTGTCGCCGCCCGATAAATTCAATTTCTTTTCTTTGTCATGTTCACCGTAAGCACGGACAATTCTCGTGACAAGTTTATGGCGAACCACATCACTTTCACCAAAGTTAATAAAATCAACGCCTTTTACGCCACGCAATACGTGGACAGCTTCTTGTAAACCTGATCGCATACCTATGGGTAAATCAACTTGAGATAAATCACCCGTAACTGCCATGCGAGAATTTTCTCCCATACGTGTTAAGAGCATTTTCATTTGAACAGGTGTGGTGTTTTGGGCTTCATCCAATATGATGGCAGCGTTTGAGAGTGTGCGCCCCCGCATAAATGCAAGTGCGGCAACTTCAATTTCCCCGTTTTCTAGGCGTTTGACAACTTCTTCCGCGGGCAGCATGTCATATAACGCATCATATAATGGGCGTAGATAGGGGTCGATTTTGTCTCGCATGTCACCGGGAAGGAAACCCAGTTTCTCACCCGCTTCAACTGCGGGTCGCGCCAAAATAATGCGGTCAACCTGACCTTCAATCATCATGGCCACAGCGTTCGCAACAGCGAGATATGTCTTGCCTGTGCCCGCTGGACCTAGCCCGAAGACAAGTTCATGCTCCCGTAGTGATCGCACATAATAGGATTGATTAGTTGAACGAGGTGTAATCCGTCGTCTTTTCGTAACAATCATATCCCCAGTTGCAGCAACAGATGCACGGCTGCCATCTGAAGCGGGTCCGTCTGTTGCCATTCGAATGGCCGCGTCAATCTCCCCGTTAGCCACCTCAAGCTTTTTCTCCAGCCGAGCATATAAATCTTGCAAGACTTGTTTGGCCATCTCTTGTGCATCCTTAGAGCCTGATATGGCCATTTGGTTGCCTCGAGGTGTAATGGAGACTTTTAGCCCTTGCTCTATTCGAGCGATGTGCCGATCATGCTCTCCTACTAACTGTGCGAGTAGATTATTGTCTTCAAATTTGAGAACGGTAGTGCTTTCCTCTTTGTTTTTTGAAGAAGCACGAATATCACGGTCAGTCGTAGATTGAGACACATTTTCTCCTAAGGTCAGGCAACGTTTGTTACGGTGCCGGGTTTCAGCTTTCCACGCAAGGAATTTGCATTCCCCTCTTCAATTGTAACGGTTGCAATTCGCCCAATTCGGTGAGGCGGGGATTGAATATATACTGATTGCATATAGGGGCTACGGCCAATGAGCTGTCCCTCTCTTTTACCTTCTCTCTCCAACAGGACGGGGATTTCTTTCCCCTCAAAGGATTGATTGAAGGCAAGCTGTTGCTCATTTAAGAGGGCTTGTAAGGCTGCCAAACGCTCGGACTTAATGTCTTCTGGAATCATTTTGTCTTCAAGCGCTGCTGCCGGAGTTCCCGGGCGTGGGCTGTATTTAAAACTATAGGCTTGCGCGTATTTAACATCTCGAATTAATTGCATCGTGTCTTCAAAATCACGGTCGGTCTCTCCAGGGAAGCCAACAATAAAGTCGCCAGACAGAGCTAGGTCTGGACGATATCCACGAAGTTTTTCAATAATGTTTCTGTACTCTGCGCCCGTATGCCGCCTGTTCATAGCTTCCAGTATTTTGTCTGACCCGGCTTGAACCGGCAAATGCAAATAGGGCATTAAAATGTCCACATCACGATGTGCTTTGCAAAGCTCTTCTGTCATCTCCAATGGATGGGATGTTGTGTAGCGAAGCCTTTCAAGGCCCTCTAATTCAGCAAGCTCGTGAATAAGATACGCAAAAGAAGCCGATTGTCCCGCTTTGTTTAACCCGTGATATGCGTTCACATTTTGGCCAAGCAGAGTGATTTCTTTTGTACCGCCGGCAATCATTCGTTTCGCTTCAGCAACAATTTCTGGTGTTGTGCGAGAGAACTCGGCGCCCCGCGTATAAGGGACAACACAAAACGCACAGAACTTATCGCAGCCTTCTTGTACCGTAAGAAAGGCACTCAGCCGTGTATCAATGGCATTTTCAGGAAGAAAATCGAATTTTGGCTCGATTGGAAAATCTGTATCCAAGATTTGCCCGGAACCGCGCGCGGCTTCTGCAAGCATTTCCGGAAGCTTATGGTATGATTGAGGGCCAAAAACCATATTCACATAGGGTGCGCGTTTCATGATCTCGGAGCCTTCAGCCTGAGCCACGCAACCGGCTACGGCGATCATCATCTCCCCTTTACCCTGTTCTTGCTTGGCTAGTCGCATATTGCGTAGCCGTCCAAGTTCAGAAAAGGTTTTTTCCGATGCTTTTTCACGAATATGGCACGTGTTCAAAATTGCCATGTCAGCAGTTTTGGGTTGGTCAGTCAGGCTATATCCTAAGGGGGACAAAATATCGGCCATACGGGCTGAATCGTATACATTCATCTGGCAGCCGTATGTTGAAATGTAAAGCTTCTTGGTCACTTGTCCTCGCTGGCCATATTCAAAAATGGGTATTTCAAGGGGCAATGGAAAATCACATTGCTCTGCATTACTCTTCTCTTAACAGGAATTAATTCAAGAATGAAGAGAATGATCATAAAAGTCGCGTAGATCACATCTTTCATGCCTAAATTCATAAAAATTAAGCTACTTAGGCTCTAGCCTGCCTGTTAAAGCCCTAGATAATCCTTGTGCCACTACGAGCTGGCAATCAGTCGCCATGGATTTTCGAGAATCATACTCATCAATTGTGACGGGAGAATGAAACCGAAGCTCTGCTGTGATCCGGCCTGAATTCAAAAATGCCCAAATATGCCCCAGAAGGCTTTCATTGCCAACCCAGGCAACGACGCCCATCGTTCCTCGGGTCATCATCAGGTTATCCATTTGGCTGTAGGCCAAGGTGACAGGTTGGACCATAAGTGGGGCCTCCCCTTCGTGAGTTTCTGCAAGTACAAAATACGCACTTTTGAAATTCTGTACGATTATACCATTTGACGACGTTCCTTCAGGGAAAAGAAAAATATTTTCGCCTCCCCCCAAATGATCAAGCATGTCTTCTTTGTGAACTTTAATTGCAGAGGGGGTTTGCGATATGAATATGGTTCGCTGCAGTTTGAAAAAAGGCCCAAAAAATGGATAATCCCGAACTTCCTGCCGGGCAACGAAACATCCCTTTAACGCCTTACCAACCACTGGGATGTCCAGCCAGGAAATATGGTTTAGAACAAAGAGTGTTGGTTTTTCAGGGGAAGGGGTTCCGTGAACGGTCACTTGAACACGTAGGAGGCGACAGATACCATTATGGAACAATTGTGGTAAGGCATAGCTGGATTTAGGTGCGAACAACAACACCAGACCTTGAAGAGGCATTAGTAACAGAGCCCATAAGAAGGCGCAGATGATTACCAAAAGAGAACGCAATATTGTCATGAAGAGGCCGCTTGAGAAAAGAGAGAGAGATTCAGTTTAATTGTCTTTCTTCTGGTGAAGAGTTTGACGGATATTCACGACAGATTCTTCAGGCTTCAACTCGGTCTTAGATTGACCTTTAATGGGTTTTCCATAAAGTTCCAACCGATGATCGATCAGCTCATACCCCAACTCTTCAGCAATAAGGTTTTGAAGTCTTTCGATTTTCTCACTTGTGAATTCAATAACCTGACCCGTTTCCACATTAATTAAATGATCATGATGCTGGTCAGATACTTCTTCATAGCGGGCTCTGCCATCACCAAAATCGTGGCGTTCCAAAATTGCATTTTCTTCAAACATTCGTACTGTACGATAAACAGTGGAGATGCTGATCGTATTATCCACACTAGATGCCCGTTTATAAACAAGCTCGACATCTGGGTGGTCATGGGAATCCGACAAAACCCGCGCAATAACCCGGCGCTGCTCTGTCATTCGTAATCCCTTGTCGACGCAAAGTTGTTCTAATCGAGATGGCATACTGGCCTCAATAAATAACGTGTTAAGTTTTGTTCAGAGGAGGCAAGTGTATACGAATAAGAATCTCTGGACCAGAAAAAGAAATGCTATTTAGCCACGGCTTTTTTTCTTCTGGTTCCAAGCCCGATTTTCTTGGCAAGGGTACGGCGCTGATTGGCGTAATTAGGCGCGACCATTGGATAATCGGATGGAAGGCCCCACCTTTGGCGATATTCTTCCGGAGTCATATTATACGCTGTTTTCAAGTGGCGCTTAAGCATCTTCAGCTTTTTACCATCTTCAAGACATACAATGAAGTCTGGCTGTATGGACTTGCGGATAGAAATGGCGGGCTGGGGTCTGTCATTAACAGGTTCTGTTGTTCCCACTGTTGCCAATGTAGAGAAGACTTCCCGTATCAAGCTGGAGATTTCTGCAGCTTCCATAGTATTGCGTGTCAAATGAGACGTTACAATGTCTGTCGTGAGAGCGAGAAGCTCCATTTTCTCGATTTTGTCAGACACCTTATCCAATCCTCCGGTCAAAAGTTCACTGTGTTATTAATGTATGTTGGTAATATGTGCAATAGAGGCCCAAGAAAAAAGAGGTTTCGAAAAAAAAATCCTGAATTAGTGAACCAATCAACTATAGAAGTACTTATTATTTTTGCACACTTAATACTGCCAGACTTTTTCTGTCCTGTAATCAATTTTCTTTAACGTTAAATTAACCATGAGAATACTGCAGGTTTACTGGGTAATTCTATATCAATTTTTTTTCCATAACAATTGCATGGATACGGGCGTCGCCTTCTTTATAATAATTTTTGCGCATTCCGATTTTGAGGAAGCCGGAATTTTTATAAAGTTTAAGGCCAGAGATATTCGTTTCGGAAACCTCGAGGAACAAGCGCGTTACCCCTGCTTCTTTAAGGAAATCAATTCCCTGAGAAAGCATTAACTGCCCTAGAGCACGACCACGCATTGTCGGAAGGACACCCAAAGTCAGAATCTCCGCATCTTCTTCCACCATCTGATAGAGAGAAAAACCGACGGGAGTATCATTAAAGCTGATAATTTGGGCGATTGTTCCAGGTAATGACAAAAGATCTGAGAAGGCTTTTTCATTCCACATTGCAGAAAAGCACAAGCTGTGCAGATGGCTTAACAGTTTTGCCGCAGTAGGAGTATCAAAAAAGGCGCTTGAATAAGTCATCAGATTTTGGAGGTTGGATCTATTCCGCCAGGTAATTTGGCATCCGGTTTACGTAAATATAACGGAGCTGGTGAGGGGCTCCCCTTTGGCGGAAGTCCTCGCCTAGAAGCAATAGCAGCAATCAGGCGAGCGTCAGGGTTGGAATCAAGCTCGAGTATTTCACATGTTTCAGATTGGATTTTCCCGGCACGCATTAATAGTTGAGCGCCATTGCCTAAAATAACAAATGGTCTTTTGGGGACAGCGCGATCAGCTTTTTCTATGGGAACAGCTTCCGCCGCCCCTATAGGGCTTGGGAAAACATCTTTTTCTTGATAGGCAAAAGATTGCGTATAAATTTCTTTTCGGCGCGCATCCGCAGTTGCGACAATTGGCCTGCCCTTTGCTTTCTCTGGTTTTACTGACGCAGCAAGTGCTTCTAAGGTGGTGACGCCGATACACGGCGTACTCGATGCTAGAGATAATCCGCGTGCGGCAGCAAGGCCAATACGAAGGCCGGTAAATGTTCCGGGCCCTACAGATACTGCAATTAAGTCAAGATCTTTAAAGCTGAACTGAGCCTCTTCCATGAGCGTCTGAATCAAGGGTAACAATGTCTCAGCATGACCACGGGACCGTTCTTCATGACTGAAAGCACGTATATTTTCGCCCTCAATGATGGCGACAGAGCAGGCATTTAGAGCCGTATCAAGTGCGAGTATCTTCATTGCCTTCTCAATCCTGTCGCTGTAGGCTCCCATTCTAAAGAGCACAGGCATTACCATATTCTGTATCGTCTGTCTGTTGCAAAAGAACGTAGTGTGACTGTTGAGGTTTGGGCATAAATGAAACTGATAGAAATTACTGCAGAGTCTTTTGATGTGGTTCTGGATGTTCGTTATGCCTCCAGTAATAATTTTACAGGTTCCCCTGTATATGGAAGAGCGGCGTGCTATCTAAATGAAGAAGCGGCAGATAAGCTGCAAACGGCTATAAAACTTGCCCAGAAAATAGGATATCGGTTTAAGTTATTTGACGGATTTCGTCCGACAGAAGCGGTGAAAAAATTATGGGACCATACGCCCAATCCGGATTATTTGTCTCATCCCAGTAACGGCTCACCTCATGCGAGAGGTGCGGCTATTGATTTGACCTTGATTGAGGAGGGGGACGCAGAGTTGGAAATGGGAACCCAATTCGATGCCATGACTTCCCTGTCCCATCATGGCGCCATGGAGATTTCTGCGGAAGCACAAAAAAATCGGGCCTTATTGCTTGGTGTCATGTCTGCTGCTGGATGGGATTTTTACGTAAATGAGTGGTGGCACTACCAGTTATTCAAGCCTAGGCGCTTCCCCACTTTATCGGATGTTTATGCTGGTACTGGATTGATGGACCCTTCTTGAATTAAAATGAAGTGCGCAAAAACAAAATGGATGTTTGGGTTAGAATAATGAAGTTTTCTGTAAGGATAAATTGGACTCGGGTGCGGCGCATTCGAAATTGGATTTTAACTCCTGTAATTTTGGGGGTGGTAGCCCTAACGTCATTTCAGACATTCGCGGCTGATTGGGCAAGTGTGATTATGTACCATCGTTTCGGAGAGAGCGGCTACCCTCATACGAACATTTCAATCGATCAGTTCCAAGAACATCTAAGCGAGCTTAAAAGCGGCGGATATTCTGTTTTGCCGCTTGGTAAAATCGTTGCGGCTTTGGAGGCTGGTGAGTCTTTACCGGATCGGACGGTCGCTTTGACTATTGATGACGCCTATTTATCTATTTATGAGAAAGCGTGGCCCCTCCTCAAAGAAACTGGATTTCCATTTACTGTATTTGTCTCGACCAACAATTTGGATGCAAATGCCCCAGATTATGTAAGCTGGGACCAGTTAAGAGAAATGAGCGATGCGGGCGTGTATATCGGACACCATGGTGCCGCGCATGGACATCTACCGAGATTAAGCATTGAAGCGCTTAAAGGAGATATTGCTAAAGCAAGCGCTAGATTCGAAGAGAAACTTGGATTTGTCCCCGCTTTGTTTGCTTATCCCTATGGTGAATATGGAACTGAGATCAAGAAAGTTATTCAAGAAGTGGGCTTTAAAGCAGCTTTCGGGCAGCAGTCTGGTGTCGCTTATGCCGGGTTTGATCCCTATGCCTACCCAAGATTTGCCATGAATGAAAATTACGGTGGAATTGGTCGCTTGCGCCTTGCCGCAAACGCTTTGCCTTTGCGCGTAAAAGACACAATGCCAACGGATAATGTCTTGCAACGAAACCCTCCAGCATTTGGATTTTCCGTGGCAGAAAACTATTCCAACCTTCATCAACTTTCCTGTTATGCCTCAAACCAATCGGGCGGTGCAGTCCCTATTGAAAGAATTGGTGAAACACGGGTTGAAGTTCGATTATTGAAGGCGTTTCCAACCGGTCGCGGCCGTATCAATTGTACGTTGCCAGGCCCGGAAGGAAGATTTCGCTGGTTTGGCTCTTTATATTATGTTCCTAAGAAATAAGGTAAATAACATGCAGGATTTGGGTTATTTGAAGGCAAAATTACAGGCAGGTAAGAAGGCCTCCGGTGCGTGGTTATTTACGGGATCCGCCGATATGGCTGAAATACTTGGCGGTTGTGGTTTTGACGGTATCATGATTGACCATGAGCATGGAGTGGGAGATCTTCCTGCTGCTATACATCAACATCGTGCCATTCGTTCCGCTGGCAAGACCAGTGTAATGATACGTATACCCTGGAATGATCCTGTCATGGTAAAACGGGCGCTGGATGCGGGAATGGAAGGGATTATGTTTCCCTCTGTTAATACAGCTGAAGAAGCGAAATTGGCAGTAGAGGCGTGTCGGTATCCGCCTAACGGATTTCGAGGTGCTGGTTTTGGGGCGGCGCGGGCAGCAAATTTTGGACGTCATACAGAGGCATATCGTTCAGATTTTGAAGACAAGATGATGATCGTCTGTCAAATCGAGACAAAACAAGCAGTTGGCAATATAGAAGAAATCGCGGCTGTTGATGGCGTGGATATGCTGTTTATTGGCCCTTATGACTTATCGGGAAGTATCAAGAAGTTAGCCTTATTTGATGACCCTGAGGTAAAAGCACTCTTCGAACTTGCACGAGATAAAATCAAAAAAAGTGGCAAATGGCTCGGATGCATTGCAAAGGGTGCTGATCACGCAAATCAAATGTATGAAGAAGGGTTTGATTTTTTGCTTATGGCCTCAGAAACCAGTTTGGTTGCTACAGCCGCGGATAATCTGCTAGATCAGTTGAAAATCTGAGCAACTTGCTCTGGTACTAATTGAGTGTTTTCAAACTGGCTAAGTTTATTCACTCGCATCAGGGCACGAAGGGCGTCGATATAATCGGCGCCTCGTTCTGAGTAGGATTGAAGAGTCCCACTTAATGCGTAACCACTGACAAATCCATTCTCGCTTTTCAGTCTTGCGCGTTCAAAGCGCATGCCTTCATAGGCTTTGTGACTGTTGAGGTTATGAATATAGCTATAAATAGACTGATATAGAGCGTCGAAGGCTTTTACTTCATACAGCATCCCGCCTTCTCTCTCGTGCGGGACTATACCATTACCCGCAGACCAGACACGCTGTCCAAACAAAGCATTTCCTTCGCGGGCAAAGCGAGATGTTCCCCAGCCCGACTCTTCGATACTTTGTGCAAGAGCCAAGGATACGGGAATAACATCTACGCGTTCCAAAAGATCATTCAGGTCGCCAGGCTTGCTGCCATATAGCTCCGTCAGCTGAGCGATCCAGTTTGTATCTGAAGGAGAAAGTGTGGCCTCTAGATCCTGCACTGACATTATTTGTTGCAGACGAGAGCGGCGGGCAAGGATTTCTTCGTTTGCTTTTAAGATTAAAGGCAAAGTTACAGACAAGAATACTTTTTTGCGTAATTGAACTTGAGTGACGTCCAGAATATCAACGGGCATCTCTTCTACAAAATACCGGGGAACTTCTTGGCCGAGTCGAATTTTATCAATATCAAAGGACATGCCAGACCAGCTTTCGGTCAAAGACACAACACTGATTTGATAAGGTTGTTCAATGAATGGCAAGTTCGTAGGGCGTAAATTTGGGCGTGGGACGATCAGGCCTGTTGTTTTTTGTGGATCGTAAGCATAAGGCAATGTTGAAAGCTGCACTTTGGACGGAATTGCCGCACCTGCCTGCTGAACAGGGTGTTCCCCAAATTCAGTCGCACCGTAGAGGGCGGCTAAAGAGAGGGCAAGTACAGTTGCTGTCTTGCTAGATTTGAGAGCTGTCGTTATCTGGCGCATTTCAAGTTTCTTGCTACACTGACGGACCCGTTAAAACAGGCCAAGTATACTACTATATTCAGTGTGTGCAATACATTCCTAATACTAAATATTGTGTATTTATCTAAAACTTTACACAAATAGATTCATCCAAGAAGCCGGACTATGTCTTAAAGAAGTGTTAATTGCAAGCTTTGCTTTAGAGGGGTAATTAAGAGAATATTGTCAAGGGTTTAGCCCGCGCTATAAATGAATTTCGCAACATGTTCGAGACAAAAATCGAATCGAATTTGGTGCGTAAATTACGTCACCGCATCTAGTTGTTTGTCACTTAAATTGCCTGGAACGACAGTGATTGGGATGGCAAATGTACCGGACATTTCAACCACCAGGCTCTTAATAAGAGGGCCGGGGCCAGCCTTATCGGGGGATGCTGCGAGAACTAGAATACGGATATCCGGGTCTTCTTCGATTAAAGCCAATAATTCATCTTTTACATATCCGTCACGGATGGCAAATTCAGGAACTAAGTGGGTATCATTCTGAATTTCTTCAGCAAGTTTTTGAAGCAACTCTTCTGCCTCTTCGCGCGCTTCTTCACGCATTGCCTGCTCAACTCCCATCCAATGTTGAAATTCTGGCGGTTCGATGACAAAAAGTAATGTGACTCCACCACCAACATGCCATGCTCGCCTGCAGGCAAAACGAATGGCAGATTTGCATTCAGGCGTATTGTCGACGACTACCAGAAATTTACTGCGACGCGTTGTTGATTGGCCCTCATTACTCATGAAGTCTCCATGGGTTGGTTAATCAAGCGGCTATCCTGCCATCATTACTGGGGCTATTTCAAGAGAATGTTGCTGATTTCCCGAAGTTGGGTGCGTGCCCGCAATATATAAAAACCCTGAACAGCGAGGTGATTGGGGAAAAGTTGACCATCTGTTTTCGCGTTGGAGATAACGTAAGGATCAAGTTCAACAACTGATTGGAAACTTTGCAACATCTGGCCCCAGGCATTGCCCAATTCCCGCTCCCGGATCAGGCTTTCGTAGTCCTTGGATAAGGCCGATAGGATCATATAGTAAGCATAAGCTTGGCCTTTAAAGCCATAAAATAAATCGTCTGCAATGAAATCAATATAAGCGCCGGAATTCTCGGCGATATGTTTGTCGATCACTGCAGTGGATGAACCAATATCAAGGGCGATACGATCTATCGTGGCTTGAAGGTTATCGCCACGTTTCTCAAATACAGCACGGCCTTCTGCCAAACGTTCATTATAGGAAATCAGTGCCGTACGAGCTTTTTCATACTGTTTTTCTGAAGAGGCGGTGGGCAATAAAGATACGGACGGATCCCAACTCCACACATCCCCTGCATATTGCAAAAGGCCGGCTGTTTGTTGGAGGTCAGGGTCGGTTTGGCTGGATCCTCGTGTGCGGCCAATTTGGTCGGTCAGCTCAAAGCTGAACCTCGCCAAGGCTGAAATAATACCCTGTTGATAATTAGGCATATTATCGAGAAGAGCGGCAGGCATGAAAAAAGGGTCATTAGCAGTCCATCTATGATCGTTGATTTCCCGATCAATAAGGCCTGCAACGACTTCTACTGTTCGGCTGCCGCCAGTGGTTTTGTTTGCAGCCGCAGGGATGAATTTCAATTCGTCGTCGATGGTATGGACCATGATCATGCCACCGACATAATATAACAAACTCAGAAAAATAAGTGCAGACAAAATCTTCCGCCAGCTTCTACCAATCGTTGGCATGCGGCTTTTAGGGGTATGTCCACCTGTTCCGATTTCGCTCATTTTTTCTAGAACCTTACCTGCGTTATTTACCAGTTACACCAGAATGTATGTATGAAGGGGAGGTGTTACAAGCAACTCCCCCAATACAGTTTTGTTAGGAAACGAGAAAACCAACAGTTTCTTTTACTTCTCGGATGACAGGTTCTGCAATGGCACCGGCACGTTCGGCACCGTCTCTCAAGACGGTATCCACATATCCGGGGTCTGCAAGCAAGCGCTTCATTTCTGTTCCAATTGGGCCAAATTTCTCTACGGCGAGCTCAGTTAAAGCAGGTTTGAAAGCTGAGAATTGTGATCCCGCATGTTCCGCTAAAACGTCTGCTTTAGATTTATCAGCGAGTGCCGCATAAATTCCAACCAGATTAGCAGCCTCGGGCCGTCCTTCAAGATCTTCCACTTTTTCTGGAATTGGCTCCGCATCGGTCCGTGCCTTTTTCAACTTCTTGGCAATCTCATCAGGACCGTCTGTCAAAGTAATTCTTGAATAATCACTGGGGTCCGATTTGGACATTTTTTTGGATCCATCCCGCAGGGACATAACACGGGTCGCTTCCCCAAAAATGAGGGGCTCAACCAATGGAAATGTTTCGGTTCCGAAATCTGTGTTGAACTTCTGCGCGATGTCTCGCGTAAGTTCCAAATGTTGTTTCTGATCTTCACCTACGGGAACGTGAGTTGCTTTATATACAAGAATATCTGCCGCCATCAGTGATGGATAAGCATATAAACCAAGAGATGCATTCTCTTTGTTCTTTCCTGCTTTTTCTTTAAATTGTGTCATGCGGTTAAGCCACCCTAAGCGGGCAACACAATTAAAGATCCAGGCGAGTTCTGCATGAGCTGCCACGTTACTTTGGGCAAAGATAATGGATTTTTTTGGATCAACACCCGATGCAAGATAGGCCGCTGCCACTTCCCGTATATTACTGCGGAGTTCCTGAGGGTCTTGCCAGACTGTGATCGCGTGCATATCGACGGCGCAGTAAATGCACTCATAGTCGTCTTGCAAACGCACAAAATTACGGATCGCACCGAGATAATTACCAAGATGCAAGTTACCGGTTGGCTGAACACCAGAGAAAATTCGAGACATAAACGCTCCTCACGCTTTGGACACGCGCCCATTGTTTGGTCCGTTAATGGATCGTTGGGCGGGAGTTAATAGGAATAGGCGTTATTGCAGGGAGGGGCCGGAGCGTCAACTGATTAAGCCGTTTTTCTTCGGCGGAGCATGGATTTAAGGTCAGATAATTTAGCCGCTCCGAAGAGCAGTGCGGAGACCCCATAAACGGCCCCACCGCCGAAGATCAGAAAACATAATGCCGTGATACGAGATAAAAGCCCGGCTTGAAGATAAGGAGTCATAAAGGGCAGAACTGCCCAAAGTACCGCTGCCATCGCAAGGGATGCTGCTATAATTCCAAGTGTGCGGCGGAATAGTCTTTTGTCTGCTGAATAATGTCCTCGTATGTGTAACAAAATCAACAAAGCACCTGCGTTAAGCCAAGCTGATAGAGACGTTGCAAGCGCGATCCCGACATGGGCAAGGCTTTCCATTAGAAGTAGGCTGAGGGCAATATTGGTCACCATGGCCGCTATGCCAATGATAACAGGTGATTTCGTGTCTTCACGGGCAAAGAAACCCGGCGCGTACACTTTTGTAAGCACGTAGGCTGGTAAGCCGCTGGCAAAGGCCACCAAAGCATCAGCTGTAGTTTTACTGGCTGCAGGGCCAAATTCACCATGTTCGAACAAGACCGTAATAATAGGGGACGAAATAACCATAAGGGCGGCCGTCGCAGGCAAGGTGAAAAGCATGGAAAGCTCAACAGCTCGGTTCAATGTTTCATTCGCTGGACCAGCATCACCCGACCTCAATTGCCGGGAGAGCATGGGAAGCAAGGCCGTCCCAACAGCAATTCCAATAATGCCAAGGGGCAATTGGTAAACCCGATCGGCATAATAAAGATAAGAGATCGATCCTGTTGCGAGGAGGGATGCAATAATAGTCCCCACCAGAATGTTAATCTGTAACACCCCGGCTCCAACGAGCCCAGGTAACATCAATTGGAAAAGTCGCTTAATCTTAGGCGTAAAACGCGGGATCTGAAGGGGGACCATTAGTTTTTCGCGTTTGCAGGCGATAACAAGATAAATGGCTTGTGCTAATCCGGCGGCGGCAATCCCCCATGACAGGAGGTAGCCTGCATCTAGATCCCCATTTGCGGTCAAATATAAAAGGCAACTAATTAAAATGACATTGAGCAAAATTGGAGCCGCAGACATGGCCGCAAATTTGTAAAAGGCGTTCAATACGCCGCCTAACAGAGCTACGATAGCCATGGCAATGAGGTAGGGAAATGTTATTCGTGTATAAACAACGGCAAGAGAATATCGCTGTCCCTCAACTTCAAAGCCTGGTGCGAGAAATTGCATAAGGGCAGGCATGAAGATCATGAAGGCAATTGAAAAGAGAAAAAGAAAACCAGTTAAAAATCCCAGGGCGTGGGAGGCAAAATCAAGGGCGCTTTCTTTGCCCTCTTCCTCTAGATGCCGTGAAAATAAGGGAATAAAGGCGGCTGAGAACGCTCCTTCGGCAACAAGTCTGCGAAACATATTGGGAATACGGAATGCCACAAAAAAAGCGTCGGATATTGGGCCAGCCCCCAAAACAGATGCAATCAGAATGTCGCGAACAAAGCCCAGTATCCGGCTGATCATAGTGAAGCCGCTGACCGTGGCTACGGATTTAATGAGACTCACTGGATACGATCCCCTATTTCCCAGTCGCTACTTTATTCGTACTGCTTGGCGCTATTTTGTTTTTCTTCTTGGTCTTTGTTTCTGACCCTTTTAAGGCAGCAAGGAGCTGTTTCTCGATATTATTCATTTTAACTTTGTTGGTGATTTTAAGACCAAACATGTCTTTCACATAAAACACGTCAACAACGCGCTCTCCAAAAGTTGTGATATGGGCCGAAGCGATTGTCAGGGATAATGTGAAAAGACTGCGCGTTAATTCAGCCAGAAGGCCTGTTCGATCCCGTCCGCGTACTTCAATCACCGTGTGAATATTTGAGGCTGCATTATTGATTAAGACAGACGGAGCCGCTTTAAACACACGCGTTCGGCTTGGCAGCATGGATTTTCTTCGTTTGGCCAGTTCAACATGAGCAACACGAGCCCCTCTTAGGGTATCTTCGATGGCGCTCCGTAATTTGGACATACGGCTGCCTTGATCGTATACGTCTCCTTCTGCATCTTGAATGAAGAAAGTATCAAGAGCCATACCATCGGTCGTGGTGTGAATTTTAGCATCGACAATATTGGCGCCGGACAGGGACATGGCAGCAGCAATGCGTGAGAATAATCCTGGGTGATCGGCTGCATATACGGTGACTTCCGTGATCGACCTGAAAGGGTCACTGACAGCATGAATGGTCAGGCTTTCCCCTGAATTGTCGGCTACCTTTAAAAGCTCCGCATGTGCTTTTTGGACTTCCAGACTATTGGCTGCCCAGTAGGACTCATAAAATTTATCTAGATGCTTATCTAGATCTTCCTCAGACCAATGGGTGAGGGCAGCCCGTAAATCTTGTTTGTGATGCCGCGCCCGTTCTGCTCGGCCTTCAGAAATATGCCCGCCTGTCAAAGACGTTTCGCTTGCGTAATAAAGTTCCCGTAACAATTGGCCTTTCCAGCCGTTCCACACATTTGGCCCGACGGCACGGATATCGACAACCGTTAAAATCAATAGAAGTTTAAGGCGTTCAGGGCTTTGAACAATTTGGACAAAATCACTTACTGTTTTGGGATCACTAACATCGCGCTTGAATGCGACGTTACTAAAAAGCAAATGATTACGGACGAGCCAGGCAACTGTTTCGGTATCCGCAGCAGATAGTCCAAACCTAGGGCACAGCTTTTCTGCGACCTCAGCACCGAGAACGGAATGATCACCTCCGCGCCCTTTGGCTATGTCATGAAGAAGAACGGCCACATACAAGGCCGTACGTGACAATAACTTTGGCATGATTTTATGACTTAAGGGATGCTCATCTTTTAGTAAGCCATCCTCGATCTGGGCAAGTATGCCAATCGCTCGAATAGTGTGCTCATCCACTGTATAGACATGGTACATGTCATGCTGCATTTGCGCGACGACGCGGCCAAAATCAGGGACAAATTTCCCAAACACACCTGCTTCGCTTAACCGCCGCAATGTGGTCTCTGGATCTTTGCGACTGCACAACATCTCTAGAAATAGTTTATTTGCCTGCGGATCCACCCTGAGCTTCCTATTCACCAGTTTCAGTTTTTGGCGTATAAGCCGCAGTGCGTTAGGGTGAATATCAAAATCTTTTTTCTGGGCAAGATGAAAGAGCTCCAGCATCTTGATGGGGGTGCTAATGAAGTCATCGTCTGAATCGACATTCAAGCGACCGCCTTCTACCAAAAATCCATGCAGTTTTCGGCGCAATAATCCAAAACGCTGAATGGAAAACCTGCTTTTCTTTTGTTGCTCTGCCTCCAGATTGGCGCAGAAAATACGGGTCAAGTCTCCCACATCCTTTGCGACTAGGAAGTAATGCTTCATGAATCTTTCGACACCAAGGGTTGCGACGCGATCTTTGTAGCCTAAGCGTTTGGCAAGTTCTGACTGCACATCGAAGGTGATGCGTTCCTCCGGTCTGTCCGCCAGATAATGAAGATGACAACGAACGGATCGCAGAAAATTGGAGGCTTTTGTAAAGCGTCGTCTTTCCGCTTCTGTAAAAACACCCAACGACTGCATTTCGGAAATACTGGAGGTTTTGTTCAAGAACTTGGCGATCCAGAAAAGCGTCTGGATATCGCGAAGTCCGCCTTTTCCCTCTTTCATGTTGGGCTCTACCACATAACGGGAATTACCAAAGCGGGCGTGCCGAGTATCTCTCTCCTGAAGTTTTGCTTCGATAAAATGTTTGCCGTTGCCTGAAATAATTTCTTTATCAAACTTGTCGCGCAATTCAGTGGACAAGTCCTGATCGCCCCATAAATAACGTGCCTCCAACAGGGCTGTTTGAATAGTAATGTCGTCTTTGGCAAGGCGAATGCATTCGGCAGGCGTTCGTGTTGCATGGCCTACTTTAAGGCCCAAATCCCACATCATATAGAGACAAAATTCTATAGCTTGTTCGCACCAGGCTGTCTGCTTGTAGGGAAAAAGGAAAAGTAAGTCTAAATCGGAATGGGGCGCTAACTCGCCACGGCCGTATCCACCGACGGCAAGCAAGGAAAGTCGTTCTTCTGGCGTTGGGTTGCTTAAAGGGAAAACTTGTGTCGTGGCGACATCGTAAATAACCCGAATGATCTGATCCATTAGGTAGGACCCGGCATGCATGGTAGGGCGACCCTTATTATTATCCATGAACCGCCGCTTGATTTCTTCACGGCCTGAACTCAAGATTTCTTTTAGGAGAGTCAGGAGGGCATTTCTGAAATCCATGCTGTTGGGTGCATGATTTGCACTGATATCTTCAATTAAGGACGTTACCTTCTTACGGTCGATTATATCTCGCCGACTGGGAATTTTTTCCATTTTTGTCCGGTTCCACTAACTCTTGCGCATCTACGCTCTGCCGATTATTATTTGTTATATCACGGCTGTTCTCAATGACAGCAACTTCATTTTTATTTCAGGATACATGGCCTTTATATGTTTATTTCGGCATTTGTGAACGGTGCACTGCTTGGTGGTGCGTTGATAATTGCGATTGGTGCACAGAATATGTTTGTGTTGCGTCAAGGCATGGCACGCGATCAGGTATTAACAGTCGCTTTGCTCAGCTCCATCATTGATGCAGGGCTCATTGTATTAGGAGCCTTAGGTCTTGGGAGTTTAATTGCGACCGTGCCATGGCTTGTTCCTTTTGCAAGTTGGGGCGGCGCTGGCTTTTTGGTTGTGTTTGGGAGCTTGTCTTTTTATCAAGGTTTACGACCAAAAAAGACGTCAGTGGAAACTGAAGGGGACGTGACATCCAGTTTCAAAAAAGCGGTTCTTATGACATTGGCATTTGGGCTTCTTAACCCCCACGTTTATTTGGATACGGTCATATTGCTTGGCGGAATTGCGGCCTCTTATGAGTTCGAGTTTAGGCTGTTTTTTGTTGGTGGAGCAGTTTTGTCATCCTTTTTATGGTTCTTCTCAATCGCTTATGGGGCTAGGGCATTAGCGCCACTGCTACGGCATCCAGCGGGGGCTCGCATTCTGGATTTTACTGTGGCTAGCATGATGTTCATTGTCGCAGCAAATTTGATCGTTGACCAATTAGCCGCTAAATAAATCAGGCCCGGACTAGTGCCGGACCTGTTAAGTTTGGCATTAATTAGGCGATTGTTTGGCCGCCATCAATAGTCAAAGTCTGACCTGTCATGAATGTTCCGGCTTTAGAAGCAAGGAACACGGCGGCGCCGGCGATTTCATCCGGCTGGCCGATGCGTTTCAAAGGCGCAGTCGATGTCGCTCTTTTCAGGATGTCTGGATTTTCCCATAAAGCACGGGCGAAATCTGTCTGGATCAGTCCCGGTGCAATTGCGTTCACTCGAATATTGTCTGATCCATGTTCCACAGCCAAATTCCGGGCAAGTTGCATGTCAGCAGCTTTAGATATGCTGTAAGCACCTAGAACTGGCGATCCGCGCAAGCCACCAATAGAAGATACAATGATGATGGCACCGTCTTTGCGTTCTTTCATTTCAGGCAGCACCATATTGCAGAGCCAATGGTTGGATTTGATGTTGGCTGACATAATTTTGTCAAATGCATCATCAGGGCAACCCATAGACGGGCCGAAATACGGATTAAGGGCCGCATTACAAACGAGCACGTCAATTTGACCCAGTTTTTCGCGCGCTTCATTGACCAAGTTTTGCAAACTGTCTTTTTCATTGATATTGCAAGGAATAACAATAGCGCCGCCTGTACTGCCTGCAGGTAGGCTGTCATTAATTTCTTTCGCGACTTCTTCACAAACGTCAGCTTTCCGACTTGAGATGGTGACCTTTGCACCGGCCAGCGCCATTTGCTGAGCGATAGATTTCCCGATACCCTTGCTGGATCCGGTGATGACGACGTTTTTGTCTGAAAGATCAAACATTGAGACATTCCCTATTTTGTTATTTATTTAGGCTCAGTTTATTGAGATGAAGTTACCTTAAAGGCCAATTGACAAATTGTCATTCACTACCTGCATGATTTTCATATCGCTTTTACAAGGGCTTTTAACTCATACAATAGGGACTGAGCTTCCCGGGGGCTCATGTCGTCTACATTGATTTCTTTCAATCGCTCATCTGCTAGGGATGGGCCATTCATTGCATCAGGTTTTGTTACTTCTTCAACGACGCTTGCAAAGAGGGGAAGGTCATTGGCAAGGCGGGTGGTGGATGAGTGCTGGTCTTTGTCTTCAAGGTGAGTGAGGACGCTGCTCGCTCGCTTGATCACGGCTTTTGGAAGGCCCGCAAGTTTTGCGACTTGAATACCGTAGGATCGATCTGCAGATCCGCTTCCAACCTCATGAAGGAAAATAACATCTCCTTTCCATTCACGCACTTTCATGCTGTGATTGGACAGGGAATCCAGTTTCGATGACAGGGCAGTAAGCTCGTGGTAATGGGTTGCAAAAAGCCCCCTGCATTTGTTAACGTCGTGTAGGTTTTCGACAGTTGCCCAAGCAATGGAAAGGCCATCAAAAGTTGCTGTGCCCCGCCCAATTTCATCTAGGATAACTAGGGCGCGTGATCCCGCTTGATTTAGGATGGCCGCAGTCTCTACCATTTCAACCATAAATGTTGACCGACCCCGTGCCAGATCATCAGCGGCACCAACGCGACTGAATAAACGATCCACCACACCGATATGTGCTTTCTTTGCCGGTACGTAGGATCCGATTTGTGCGAGAACAGTTATCAGGGCGTTTTGTCTCAAAAAGGTACTCTTACCAGCCATGTTTGGGCCAGTGAGAAGCCATAGTCGATTAACCCCTGAAAGTGTGCAGTCGTTGGAAATAAAAGCCGCTTCGTTGTTTTTCTCAAGTGCCGCCTCCACTACGGGATGTCGGCCTCCTTCAATATCAAATTGCAGACTGTCATCGACCAGAGGACGTGCATAGTCGCGCTCTTTCGCCAGTTCTGCATGACTTGCGGATACATCTAATGTGGCCATAGCCTCAGCGGCGCCCAGAACTTGTGTACCCCAGTCGGTAATTTTCGCAACCAGATGATCGTACAGTTCTAATTCTAGAGCGAGAGCGCGATCGGCCGCACGGGATATCTTATCTTCAAGCTCCCCCAGTTCAACAGTGGAGTATCTGACAGCATTTGCCATGGTTTGCCGGTGAATAAAATCCTCTCCCATATTATCGGCAAAACGAGGTGTTACTTCGATAAAATAGCCAAGGACATTATTGTGCTTCACTTTGAGGGATGGCACTTTTGTAATATCCGCGTAATTTGCTTGTAAATTGGCAATGTGGCGCCGACTTTCGTCGCGCAGCGCTTTTAACTCATCAAGGTTTGGACGGTAACCACGGGCAATAAATCCGCCATCTCTGGCAAGGAGCGGCAAATCTGCAGAAAGGGCTTTGGTCAGTTCTTCAACAATTTCTCCATGAAAGCCTAATCCTTCGGAGGCAGCTGAAATACCTGCAATTTCCCCATCAAGATCGCTGGTGGTTAAAGTGGCACGTAAATTTGCCGTCTCAGCCAGACCATCGCGAATGGTCGCCATGTCACGAGGCCCCCCCCGCGCTAATGTAATCCGTGTTAAGGCGCGTTCCATATCAGGGCAACGCCGCAAGATCGAGCGCAGATTTTCGCGGCGGCGATCGTCCCGCACAAAATAATCTGTCATCTCCAAACGGTGATGAATTTCTGTAACGCGCGTTACAGGGCTGGAAATGTGGGCTGCTAGTTTACGAGCACCGGCCCCCGTTATGGTTCGGTCAATGGTGGCAAGAAGGCTTCCTTGTTTCTCACCGGTCATGGTACGGGTGAGCTCAAGATTGCGTCGGGTTGCCGCATCAATGGACATCACTTCATCGCTCGCCTGTTGCAAGGGCGGTTTGATGAGAGGGAATTTTCCCTTTTGGGTGAGTTCCACATAATCCACAAGGGCACCGCAGGCAGCAAGCTCCGCACGGCCAAACTGACCAAAGGCATCAAGGGCTGAGACGCCAAATAAATCTTTTAATCTGCGTTCCCCATTTTCACTGTCAAACCGGACGGAGGGAAGGGGTGTCAGTATTTTATCCCAATCTTCCAGTAGAAGAGAAAGTTCTTCATCCTGAAGCCATTTATCAGAAATAAGTATTTCACCGGGATGAAGCCGGGATAAATGGGACGTGATATCATCCAAAGGAGCCACGCAGGAGAAAAACTCGCCTGTTGAGATATCTAGATAGGCTAAGGCATAGTCGCTGCGAACCCGTGCTACCGCGAGCAGAAAGTTATGCGAACGTGCGTCAAGCAAACTGTCTTCAGTAATAGTGCCGGGTGTTACAAGGCGGACAACGTCGCGGGCAACAACAGATTTTGCACCACGTTTTTTGGCCTCTGCCGGGCTTTCCATCTGTTCAGCTACGGCAACTCGATGGCCTTTTTTGATCAGGCGTTGCAAGTAGCCATCGGCGGCGTGCACGGGAACACCACACATGGGAATATCCATACCCTCATGCTTTCCGCGTTTTGTAAGGGCGATATCCAGCGAGGCTGAAGCGAGTTCGGCGTCGTTAAAGAACAGCTCATAAAAATCACCCATACGATAGAATAAAAGGCTATCGGGGTGATCCGCCTTGATGGACAGATACTGCGCCATCATGGGGGTTACAGACTTATTCGGTTGCGACTTTGATTTTACTATTGTAGGCATGATGGAAAACTATCATAGCCGCTGGTTTTGCCAACTCCTTTATCAGATTTTTTTTGGGGTCCAGAATACAGGGGTAAACAAAAGAATGATCTGAGGAATATGTGTGATGGGCGATAAACCGGACTTAAGCCAATATGATGAAGCGCTGCGTTATCATGCGCAGGGAAAACCCGGCAAAATGGAAATCGTCGCGACTAAGTCCGTTGCGACACAGCAGGACCTGTCCCTGGCTTATTCTCCTGGTGTTGCCGGGCCTTGTCTCGCTATCGCAGCAGAGCCGGACACAGTCTATGATTTCACGACAAAAGGAAACCGGGTTGCGGTTATCTCTAACGGTACGGCCGTATTGGGGCTGGGTAATCTAGGTGCGCTGGCATCAAAGCCGGTTATGGAAGGGAAGGCTGTTCTTTTTAAACGCTTTGCCGACATTGATTGCTTCGATCTGGAACTTGATACCGAAGATGTGGACGAGTTAGTCAATTGCATCCGCCTGATGGGTCCTAGTTTCGGCGGCATTAATCTTGAGGATATCAAAGCTCCTGAATGTTTTATCGTCGAGCAGCGTTTGCGGGAATTGATGGACATCCCGGTCTTTCATGATGATCAACATGGTACGGCGATTATTTGTGCGGCTGGTGTTATCAATGCGCTGGACCTCACAGGCAGAGACATGAAGACAGTCAAAGTTGTTGTAAACGGTGCGGGAGCTGCAGCGATTGCTTGCCTTGAGCTTATTAAAGCTATGGGCTTACCCCATGACAATGCAATTCTTTGTGATACAAAAGGGGTTATTTACAAAGGCCGGGAAGAGGGGATGAACCAATGGAAATCCGCTCATGCCGCAGAAACCGATGCACGGACCCTTGCCGATGCCATGAAGGGCGCTGACATTTTCTTAGGCTTGTCTGCAAAAGGTGCGGTGACGCAGGATATGGTCAAGCATATGGCAGCTAAACCTATTATTTTTGCTATGGCAAACCCTGATCCTGAAATCAGCCCTGAAGATATTGCGAAAGTTCGCGGAGATGCCATTGTGGCAACCGGGCGTTCCGATTATGCCAATCAGGTGAATAACGTTCTTGGTTTCCCCTATATTTTCCGGGGCGCATTGGATGTCCGGGCTGTCACTATTAATGAAGCAATGAAAATTGCTGCCGCAGAAGCAATTGCTGAACTTGCCCGTGAGGATGTGCCCGATGAGGTCGCAGCGGCGTATCAGGGCAAAAGGCCAGTTTATGGCCCTGACTATATTATTCCGGTTCCATTTGATCCTCGCCTAATCACTCATGTGCCAACGGCTGTTGCAAAAGCGGCTATGGATAGTGGTGTTGCTCGTAAACCCATTATTGACGAAGATGCCTATCGTAATGAATTGCGGGCGCGCCTTGATCCGACGGCAGGTTCCATGCAATTGATCATGGATGAAGTTCGGGCGGCTCCGCGGAGGGTGGTCTTTGCCGAAGGTGAAGAAGAGAAAGTCATCCGTGCGGCCATAGAATTTAAAAAAGCTGGATATGGCGTTCCTGTTCTTGTGGGCCGGAAACAGATCATTGAAGAGACTATGAAAGCCATCGGTATCGATAGCCTTGACGGGATCGAAATTCATAACGCCCGTGAAATGGCTGATCGCGAAAAATACCATGCTTTCTTGTATGAACGGTTGCAACGAAAAGGGTATTTGCTGCGCGATTGTGTGCGTCTTGCCAATCAGGATCGTAATATTTTTGCCGCTTGCATGGTTGCCTTGGGTGATGCTGATGCAATGGTGACCGGGGTTACGCGTCGTTTCTCTGTTGCTTTTAAGGATATCCAAAAAGTCATCGGAACAAAGAAAAACCATAAAGCTATTGGGGTTTCAATTGCTGTTGGGCGTGATCGTACAGTTTTCATTGCTGATACGGCCGTGACGACATTACCCAATGCAGAAGATCTTGTTCGGATCACGAAGGAAGCTGCGGAAGTGGCGCGCAGAATGGGGCATGAGCCTAGAGTTGCATTGCTGTCTTACTCAAACTTTGGCAATCCAGCCCATGTGACGTCAGATCGTATTCGCGAGGCTGTATGCCTTTTGGATCAAGAAGAGCTGAATTTTGAATATGATGGAGACATGTCTGCGGACGTAGCACTTAACCCAGAAATTATGAAGCTTTATCCCTTCTGTCGCTTGTCTGGGCCTGCCAACGTTCTCGTGATGCCAGGTCTTCATTCCGCCCATATCACTTCAAAATTGATGCCTGTTCTTGGGGATACAGAAGTGATCGGACCGTTGCTTGTTGGCTTGGAAAAACCTGTTCAAATTGTGCCAATCAGCGCAACCGTATCTGATCTGGTCAATATGGCGGCGCTGGCCGCTCATGAAGCCGGTCAATAGATTTTCAATAACTCAATTAAAACGGCCCTTATCTATGATGGGGCCGTTTTTTTTGGCTCTGATACATTCTCACAATTGGCTCTTTTTTCGTTGTCATAGCTACAGTAGGGATAACCTGTATTCTAGTAATGACTTCAGGTGCTCTTATGACGTGGCTAACAAACACAACTCTCTCTGACGATTTTGTCGCTCTTACGCCCTTGGCGATATCCCACCACGATGATCTGGTAGAGGCCGTGAAAGATGGGGAGCTATGGGAGCTGTGGTATACGATGGTACCGAAGCCAGGCCATGTAGCAGTAGAGATTGAACGCCGTCTTCAATGCCAGAGCGAAGGGTCCATGTTGGCCTTTGCGATTGTGGATCAGAAATCGGGAAAAGCGGCTGGTATGACAACTTATATGAACGTGGATTCTGTTAATAAAAGGCTGGAGATTGGGTCGACATGGTACCGTAAATCTGTGCAACGGACTGGCATGAATACGCGATGTAAAATGTTGTTGCTAACCCATGCGTTCGAGGCGCTGGACTGTATTGCCGTTGAATTTCGCACTCATTTCTTTAATACACAAAGCCGCAAAGCAATTGAACGGCTTGGTGCCAAACTGGACGGTATATTGCGAAATCATTCAAAGGTAGACAACAGTACTCTTCGGGATACATGTGTCTATAGCATCCTTAACAGCGAATGGCCTGCTGTTAAGTCTCATTTGGCATATCAGATGGCTAAATATGACAAGGACTAGACTGTGTGGATTATTCATCCAGTCTAGCTCGAAGATCGGTTTTCAAGACCTTGCCATAGTTGTTTTTTGGCAGGTTAGAGACAAAGAAATATTCTTTGGGACGTTTGAACCGAGCCATATGCTCAATGCAAAAAGCGTCTAGAATTTTCGCATTTGTAGCTTCATCTGACGACAGGACAACAAAGGCGACAACTTCTTCCCCCCAATCAGCATGGTGGCGACCAATCACGGAAACTTCTTCAACTGTTGGGTGGGTTAGTAATATTTCTTCAATCTCACGGGGGTAAATATTGGTTCCACCTGAGATGATGAGATCTTTTGAACGGTCTTTGAGAGTGAGGAATCCATCTTCATCGAGACATCCAACATCGCCGGTATATAACCAGCCTTCTTTAATGGTATCACTCGTGGCTTGTTGATTTTTCCAATAACCTAACATGACCACATCTCCGCGCACTGTGATTTCTCCCACATCTCCAATACTGCAAGGCAACCCTTCCTCACTAACAATGCGGATTTCAACATCGGTCCGTTCTGTCCCGACAGAGGCAAGTCTTTGTGAACGTTGTGGGTGGTCAACATTTGCCAGCTCCCTTTGGGAGAGGCCTGAAATGGTCATGGGGGCTTCTCCTTGTCCATAAATCTGACAGAATTTGGGGCCAATTGCACTAAGGGCTTTCCGGATGTCGGCCTCATACATGGGGCCTCCACCATAAACGATCATTTTTATGTTGCTTGTATCGGCACCAATAAAGGCGTCGCTACCAATAAGGCGATGGATCATCGTCGGTGCAAAGAAGAAGCAGGAATTAGGATAGTGATTGATAAGAGCCAGTGTTTCAGCAGGATCAAAGCCCCCACTTAAGGGAGTTACTTGAATGCCTCCTTTGGCAATAAGCGGAAGCCCATAAATGCCTGATCCATGGGTTTGCGGGGCAGCGTGTATGACTGCATCACCGGGATTAATCTGTGTCACATCAGCAAAATAACTTAACGTACAGGATAGCAGATTACGGTGGCTTAGCATGGCTCCTTTGGGTTTGCCCGTCGTTCCCGAAGTATAGAATATCCAAGCCAGATCGTCTGGCCTTACATCGACTAATGAGACCGGTTCATAAGCCTTCAATTCATTGAACTTTACACTCGACACATCAATGAGGGGCGTCTTGGATTTAAGATTTTTGAGTGTGTCTGTTAAATCCTCGGTTATAAAACCGAGAGAGGTTCCAGAATTTTCCAAAATATAATCAAATTCTGTCGGATGTAGTTTTGCGTTAACGGGAACAGCGACCAGACCTGCATGCCAAATACCAAAAAGGGCTACCCAGTATTGTGGGTGGTTTTTCATGATCAGGGCGACCCGATCTCCTTTTTTGAGCCCATATTGACCCACTAATGCACCCGCGATCGCGGCTGATTGCTCCGCAAATTCTTGATAAGTCGCGGTGACCTCTGTGCCATGTGCAAGTGCTGGTAGGTCAGGAAAAGTCCGGGCCGTACGGTTGAGCAAATTTGCAATATTCATGTGTAATCTCCGGGCTTTTTAGCCTTCTTGAGTTGTTTTTGTATCGAGCGCCTCGGGACTAGTACGGCGGCCACTGCGTGTGAGCCACCATAGCAGCATAAGTCCCGGAATGGCAGCAAGGGTTGTCATTAGGAAAAATTCAATCCATCCGACTTGTTCGGCAAGCCACCCGCCGGGAGAGGAAAACCAAATGCGAGCTGTCGCCATAAATGAAGATAAAAGAGCGTATTGGGTTGCTGTGTAAGCGATATTACAAAGGCTTGACAGATAAGCGACGAAAGCGGCTGTTCCCATGCCGCCTGCTAGATTTTCTACTCCAACGGTTAAAGATAAAACAGTAATGTCATTCCCGGCCATCGCCTGAACTGCAAACATCAAGTTAGAAAATAACTGCAAAAACCCACAAATCCATAAAGTGCGGTATAAGCCGGTTGCTGCCATTAGCCAGCCTCCCAAAGCCAACCCTAAGAAAGTCGCGGCTGTGCCATAAACCTTGCTGACATTGGCAATTTCAATTTTTGTGAAACCTAAATCATAGAAGAACGGCGTACTCATAACCCCGGCAAGGCTGTCACCGAATTTATAAAACATGACAAACAACAGAATAGGAACCCATCCCGGTCGTGACATGAAATCCGTGAGGGGCCGGATGACTGCTTCTGAAATCCACTGTGTATACGCATCAAGGCGGCGGGTGTTTTCACCAAATCGAATGGAAGATACTGCATTATGATTGATGGGCTCTCGCGTCAGTAAAATTGTAACGACGCCCACTAGAACAAAACAAGCCATCACCGAATAGGTAAATTGCCAATCAAACGAGGTTGCAAGATACAAGGCACCAGCACCAGAGACTAACATACCAATTCTATACCCAAACACGATGGCAGCCGCACCGGCGGCAAGGCTTTTTTCATCGCAAATCTCAACCCGATAGGCATCAATGACAATATCTTGACTGGCGGAAGAGAAGGCCACAAGAAAAGCAAATAAAGCTGTAAGCTCTATATTTTCTGCAGGGTTTGTTGTGCCGAGGCCGATAATTGAAAGGATCAAGCAGATTTGGGTGAGTATCATCCATCCTCGCCGTCGCCCTAATAGAGGGGTAAGGATCGGAATAGGCATTTTATCAACGAGCGGCGCCCATAGAAATTTTAAGGCGTAAGGCGTTGCTACATTGGCAAGGAGCCCGATGGACGTCAATGTGATGCCTTCTTCTCGGAGCCAAAGAGAGAGCGTCGTTCCTGTCAGTGCTAAGGGCAAGCCAGAGGAGAAACCCAGAAAAAGAATAGCAAGAACTCGAGGGTCTTTATAAACGGAGAGAGAGTCTGTCCAGCGGGAGATCAACACAAAATTGGAACCTGTTTAAGCCTTTGAGAAGAGAAAAAAGCGATGGTCTTGGTGACGAAAAGTTATTCGCCCCCACCATTCTTTTGAAGATTTTCTTTAGCTTTTTGTAATTCTTCAGTCGTTCGGACGAGCCGTTCTGCAAGAACTCTCATCATTTCAACAGACATTTCCGGAAATTCATTAATCATCCTAAAAAACACATCTTTAGTAATGCGCAAAGTGGTAAGTTCGGATGCAGCCTTGATCGTCGCCGTTCTTGGAATGTTGATCAAAATAGCGATTTCGCCAACAACGTCATTTTTCTGCATGGTTGCAACCGTAATAGGTCCCGACGGTGTATTGACCATAACATCCGCGCGCCCTTCCATAATTACATAAGCAGCATCGCCCATCTCCCCTTGCTGACAAACAAAATCGTCAGGCTGAAAAGTGACGCGCTCAGACGTAAAGGCCAACAATTTAATCTTGGACGGGTCCACTTTTGCGAACAGAGGGATCTGCCTCAGTGTTTCTACCTCTTCTCTCAGGCTCACGTTTTTATTCTCCTATCTCAAGGGTTAGGCTGTTAGCCGTTGAAAGTGATCACTGGTGGCTTGGAGTTCTTCAAAACTACCCGTTTCGGTGATTTCACCACCACTTATGACCATAATTTTATCGAAAAGATATGCTACTTCGTGTTTTTCGATGGTCCAGATGACACAGCGTCCTTCAAACTCGCCGAGGATTTTCTCAACGATTTGATGTTGGGTTCTGTTGTCGAAAGAGGCCGTCGCCTGATTCATGATCAGTACATCAGGTCTTTTAATAATGGATCTGGCAATGCACAATTTTTGCCGCTGGTTTCCGTTCAAACGAGAGCCGCCAGCTCCCACATTGAAATCAAGCCCTACTTTGACAATGATGCGTTTCAATTCCAATTCTTCAACGACGGAGGCAAGCAGTGTTCCGATCTTTTCAGAAGCTTGTGCATACCCATAGGCGATTTTGCCAAAGAGGATGTTGTCCTGAATGTTCGCCGCTGCGTTATAAGCGTCCGAATTGAAAAAAGCGACGCTATCTTTAAGGTGGGGCGGCAAATTTTCCACAAAACTCTGACGTGCTTCAACTATTTTCTCCTGTATCTCTTCCGTAATCACCCCAAGGCGATGACGGGAGGGAATGACCTTAAAAGGAAGAGACATAAAGCGAAATTTGTCTTCCTCGCGTAACTGATCGAGAGTATCTGGATTCACACGGCTCAAGATGCCTTGATATTCCGGTAGCTCTTCAGATGAGATAAACCCATAGAGTTGGAAAAATTCGTGATCAGGTGGCAAATCGGCGAACAGCTCAACCATCGTGGTTGCTACCTGATAGCCCATTTTCAAAAATGAATCTGTTAAATTTGCTTGCTCAATGGTTTGTTGTACATAGGTATTTTGGGCAAGGCGCTCCAAATCAAATTCAGTTCCGACAGGCGTTCCAAAGAGTAAATTTTCGCCTAAAGTCGCATTGGTATTGTATTTATCCACTTGAAATTCTTCAACCAGATTTTTAAGGCCTGGATCTGCTTCAAGTTTGTCGAAGAAACGATGCCGTGCCGCCAGAATTAAGTCAGCTGTTTCCGGATCATCGTTAGAATCCAATGTACTTCTCAGTCCATACTGATAGACGTCATCACTTAAATTCACCATGTCCAGAATATCGATAGCGCGGTTATACAAAGCAGCCTTATTTGAGACACCAGCACTTTCGTAGTCGATCCAATCGGCACTGAAATCTTCAGGAGAATTTCCAGTAAGCAGAACCTCTTTGGAATCATTTATCCGAAATTCTTTCTCTTCCCCTTCATGATGGGCTTCCCGAAGGGGGCGATGCATCAGGCTGAAAAACAGGTTCTCTCCAATTGTCGTATTAAAGACATATCCAGTTTGTCCGACAAAAGACATGCGACGACCAATAATGGCCTCTGATGCCTCTCTAAGGTCGACGTCGCCGGCCATGATGCGTCCCTTGTCTGGATCAATAAGTCGGGATAGAACCATCATAAGGGCTTCGCGCCCAGAGCCTGCAGGGCCCATAATTGCAATATTCTGATCCAATTGGAAATTGATATTCAAGCCTTCTAATTGCGGAGATCCTGTATCATCGGACAAGACGATATTTCGTCCAACTAACTCACCGCTCAAATTTGGAATATTTTCTGGTTCAACTAATTGATTATCAGGGTCGCGCATTCCAGCCGGTTCAAATTGTTCTATAACTTGTTCATATTTGATACGCGCATCTTCACGACGTTGGTAATAAGAAAGCAGTTGTTTCCAGGGGGCAGCCATTTCTTTATGGGCCGAAATAGCGGCGACGAGTGTCCCAAGCTCAAGGGTCCCATTAATGACCATTGTGCCGCCAATGGCATAGAAAAAGAAGGGCCCCATCTGTTGGATGAAATTGTTCAGGAATTTGATGACAAATTTCAGCAGATAAATGCGGTATCTTACATTAAATATGCGGCCTAATTGTTGAGAAAAGCCAGCTCTTAAATAGTTTGAACTATCATGAATGTGAACTTCTTGTGCGCTGGCGACAGTCTCTCCAATTTTGTCGGAGAGGACCCGAACTAGTTTAACCCGCTCTTTTCCAAGCAAATTAACTTTCTTTTGCAGCTTGGGGATAAAATAGGCTTGTAACGGATAAAGTGAAATAGCTGCGGCTGCCATATAAACATTCTGGGCCAGCAAGAAACCCATGATAACAATAAGATAGCCTCCCTGGAAGGCTGGTAATGCGAAGGCTTCACCAATAAACCCACCCAGAGGTTCAACCTCTGCCGTGATCATGGGAATTATTTCCCCCGAACTTTTCTTTCGAAATGAAGGTAAGGGGAACCGCAAGATTTGACTGTAAAGTTCGTAGCGTAACCGGCGCAGCATACGCTCACCGGTTATGCCTTGATAGACATTAATGACATACTTAAAGGCCTGATTAATGACGACGAGAAGTAAAAAAAGGCCGACAGTCACATATAAAAATTCTGTTTGATCAATCGAAAAACCAGCAAACTCTACGGGGTAGACAATATTTTTAGATTGAATTGCCTGATCAATGATGATTTTAGGCAATTCAAGGTAATAGTAGAGAAACGGGAAAGACGCGAAAGCAAGCAACGTTAGAAGGACCTGCTGCTTTTTACTGTGCCGCAGAATATATTTATAAATGCCGTGTTCCATGCAGTACGGTCCGCCTGATTATATTAACGTCATTGATTTAGGTCAGCACACTGTTTCATATTTAACCTATATGCGGCAAGAAACAATTTAGTAACAAGAAAAGCATTTTCACATTATTGTCTTCAAAGGCATTGATGTATTGAAGGTTGATATCCTTGTCTACTGCACGTACTAGATACTTTTTCGTTTCCATAAATTTAAGGCCACAATGTCTCGATTGAACCGCACCAGCCCTGTTGTTACTGTCGTCTTGAAAGGGTATCCGAGATTGTCGGAGACATTTATTGCCCAAGAGCTGTTGGCTTTGGAGAACAGAGGAATAGATCTTCATCTGATATCCCTTCGCCACCCGACGGATAAAACGACACATCCAATCCATGATGAGATTAAAGCACCTGTAACTTACTTACCTGAATATCTTTATCAGGAACCCCTTCGACTTTTTAAAGCATGGAGGCGGGTGAGAAAATTACCAGGATATAAGAAGGCATTTCACACATGGTGGGGTGATTTCAAGCGCGACAAAACGTCAAACCGTGGTCGCAGGTTCGGGCAAGCGATTGTATTGGCTGCGGAAATGCCTGAAAGAACGGCTCAGATTTATGCTCATTTTCTCCACACCCCTGCGTCGGTCGCGCGATATGCAAGTATGATTTTAGACTTGCCGTGGAGCTGCTCAGCCCATGCAAAAGATATTTGGACTTCACCAGAGTGGGAATTGGCAGAAAAATTGAAGGATTTGGAATGGCTTGTCACCTGTACTTCGTTTAACGCCACATATCTTAAAGGACTGGCCGCTGAGCCAGATAAAGTAGAATTGATGTATCACGGCCTCGATTTTCAACGGTTCGACAAGTTTTCTGATAAATCACATGCAAATGACGGAGTAGATGCTTCCAGTGTGGTCGAGATCATATCTGTTGGGCGGGCAGTAAAGAAAAAAGGCTATGATGATCTTTTACAAGCGCTGGCGTTGTTGCCAAAGTCACTGCAATGGCACTTTACTCATATCGGAGGCGGTCCATTATTAAACAGCTTAAAGGATCAAGCCGCAGAATACGGCCTTTCCGATAAAATTTCGTGGCGAGGGGCCCTGCCACAGAAAGAAGTTCTTTCCGCTTTGCAAAACTCAGATCTTTTTGTTTTGGCAAGTGTGATCGCTGAAGACGGGGATCGAGATGGATTGCCCAATGTCTTAATGGAAGCGCAGAGTCAGAAAGTCGCTGTGGTCTCAACAAAGGTATCTGCAATCCCGGAGCTGATTACATCAGGTGAAAATGGGCTTCTGGTGGATCAGCGAGACCCTGCCGCTTTGTCCGAAGCTTTGGCGACTTTAATTACGGATCCGGCTTTACGGACGCGCTATGCGGAGGTTGGAGATCAGATTTTACGAGAAAAATTCGATGCGGATAAATGGATTGGTAAGCTGTCAGAAAAATTGATTCCTGAGCAATCTTTCAAATCAACAGGCACCGGCGGATGAAAATCCTTTTCTACGCCCCTATGAAGTCACCTGAACATCCGGTGCCATCCGGGGATCGTAGAGTCGCTCGTTTGTTACTTGCCGCGTTGAGAGAGGCTGGATATCAGCCCGAGCTGGCATCCAGCGTGCGCACATTTGATAAAAAGGGAGATGTCGATTTTCAAGCTGATATTGTCAAAAAGAGCCATATTGAAGCTGAAAAAATAATCGCTTCTTTTGAAGGACTGTCTGCGGCTGACCGCCCCGTCGCGTGGTTTTCCTATCATTTGTATCATAAAGCACCGGACTTAATCGGCCCTTTGGTGACGAAAAGATTGGGGATTCCTTATTTAGTTGCTGAAGCCAGTCACGCACCAAAACAAAAAGGCGGACGGTGGAACCGTGGCTATCAAGCAGCTAAAGCGGCCATCACTCATGCGGATAAAGTATTCCATATGACCCAACTGGATGGGGAATGTTTAAAAGCGATTGTGAAAAAGCCCGAAGCGCTGGTTTATTTGGCGCCTTTCCTGAATAGTCAAAAACACGAGCCAGATGGTGGTAGGGCGAAGGCACTTGTAAAACGTGCCGGAGGCACACCTGATAAACTCACCCTGTTAAGTGTCGGTATGATGCGGGAAGGGGATAAGATGCAGTCTTTCTCCCAGCTTGAAGAGGCGTTGGATTACTTACAAGGGGATGACTGGCAATTACTCATTGTTGGTGATGGCGAGGCACGTTCCACAGTGGAAAGCTTATTTGAGCGCCACAAAGATAACGTGATTTTCTTGGGGCAACTGGATTTAGAAGATCTTTTTTGCCTTTATTATTATTCTGATTTGTATGTCTGGCCCGCCCATGGCGAAGCCTACGGAATGGCATTTCTAGAAGCAGGGTCCGTTGGGCTTCCTATTGTAGCTGGCGACATCCGAGGAGTGCCCGATGTGGTATTGAAGGATGAAACGGGGCTGCTTTCCCCGGCAAGAGACATGAAATCATTTTCTCAGTCCATTCGGTTTTTGTTAGATAATGCAGTTTTGAGACAGAAAATGGGAAAAAGAGCTATAGAATTTGTGACAAAAGATCGGAACTTATCGTCTGCCGCAAAACTTCTAGCAAAAAACATTCAGCAGGTGACAAGATGATCCCCATACTCCTTATTCGTCATGGAAAAACATCTTGGAATGTCGCGAAAAGGTTACAAGGCCTTCGAGACATCCCCTTAAGTGATGAAGGTCGTATGCTTTTAGAAAAGAATATAATTCCTGAAGAGTTTTCCCAATTTAAATGGGTTTCCAGCCCGTTGATCCGTGCACAACAGACGGCAGAAATTTTGGGAGCCAAGGACCTGGCGATAAATGAACATCTTATTGAAATGGACTGGGGAGACTGGGAAGGGCGAACAATTCGTGAGCTGCGGACGGAATTGGGGCCTGCCATGAGTGAGATTGAAGACAAGGGTCTTCACATGAAACCACCGGGAGGAGAAAGCCCGGCGGAGGTGCAGGTCCGCATTCGTCATTGGCTGAAAACGGTTAAAGAACCGACTATTGCTGTTACCCACAAAGGGGTGATCCGGGCCTTTAAATCCCTGGCCTATAATTGGGATATGACAGACAAATCGCCTGTTGCCTTTAATTGGAATTGCGCGCATTTATTCGAAGTAAATAAGCTGGGGCAAGTAAGCCCAAAATACGTAAATATAAATCTGGAGCCTCAATGACTGGTCAGAGTTTAAAGCCGAAAATCCTGTTCTATGTGCAGCATTTACTCGGTATTGGTCATTTAAGGCGGACAGCGACATTGTCTCGCAATCTAGTCCGAACTGGATTTGATGTGACAGTCGTCTCAGGTGGTCATGAAATTGGTATTGATATGGGGGGAGCGCAACTTGTTCAGCTTCCTGCGACCAGAGCGACTGATCTTTTTTTTAAAACCCTTGTGGATGAAGAGGGAAATCAGATTGACGACAGTTGGAAACAATTGCGTGCTGGTAAGCTCTTACAAGTGTGGCGGAATTTACAGCCCGATATTCTGATAACCGAACTTTTCCCTTTTGGGCGCCGGCAAATGCGGTTTGAGTTACTTCCTCTTCTTGATGCCGCGGTAAGTGCAGCACGTCCGCCGCTGGTTGTCTCTTCTGTTCGGGATATTCTTGTGGCACAGACCAAGCCAGGTCGGAATGAAGAAATGATGGCCCTGGTGAATAAATATTTCGACAAAGTAATGGTTCATGGCGATCCAGAACTTGTGTCACTGGATAAAACCTTTCCTCATACCAAAAGTATTGAAGATAAAATCCATTATACCGGATATGTGGTGGATCGAACTGGCCTTAAAGGGGGCGCCAACGCCCCCGGCCAAAATGAGATTATCGTCTCCAGTGGCGGTGGCGCTGTTGGCACGGATCTTTTAAAAACAGCGATGGCAGCAAAAGAGCTCTCATCGGCGAAGGAATTAACCTGGCGGATGATGGTGGGTACAACGGTAGAGAATACCATTTTTGAGGAACTGCAAGAGATGGCACCAGAAGGTGTTGTCGTGGAACGTGCGCGTAAAGATTTTACCACCCTTTTGATGAATTGTAGCCTCTCAATCAGTCAAGGTGGGTATAATACGGTAATGGAAATTCTATATGCTAAATGCCGTTCGGTGATTGTGCCTTATGCGGGTGGTATTGAGACCGAGCAAACCATGAGGGCAGAATTACTTGCGCAAAAAGGAGCGTTGCATATCGCAGATGAAGCAACACTCACTCCTGAAATGCTCGCAGCAAAGGTGGATGAAGCTTTGGCAGGAAAGCCCTCGGTTGCAAATATTAATGTGGATGGTGCTAATAAGGCTTCAGAGCTTCTCAAATTGTGGTTGGCGGGCCGAGAATGAATACGTGGGATGAACTAGCTCAGGAATTGGACCTTTGGTTTGCCGCAGGGCAGGTTGCGACTTTCTGGTGGCGGGACGATGACTTGAACGAACCAACGGCAGCTTTAGATCGTTTGCTAGACTTACGCGATACCTTTGATATCCCTCTGAATTTGGCAGTAATCCCAGATGAGGTCGATCCTCATATTGGGGATGATCTAACTGGCTGTGTTTTGTTGCAACATGGTGTGCTTCACAAAAATTTTGCTAAAGAGGGACAGAAGAAATCTGAATTCCCTGATACCAGATCTGTGAAAGATTGTGTCAAGGATTTACAGCAAGGGAAAGCTCGGATGGAAGAGCTCTTTGGTGATGTCTTTTATCCTGTATTTGTTCCGCCGTGGAACAGAATTTCTGATCCGGTTTTAAAAGAGCTAAAGACTTCAGGGTTTATTGGCCTTTCCCGCTATAATGCGCGGCTTACGGCGCAACCGATCACAGGTCTGGCTGAAATCAATACTCATATAGATCCGGTGTTTTGGCGTGGGGATAGAAGTGCGCTGGAAGATAATAAAATACTTCGGCTTTGTATCAATCATCTAAAAGCTCGGCGTACAGGTTTTGTGGATAAATCAGAACCTACCGGTCTCCTAACTCACCATCTCATTCATGATGAAAGGCTTTGGGAAGTGACTTTCAAGTTACTCGGGTTTTTGTGCGGGCATAAAGCAGTACGATGGGTAACACTTGCCGGCGCGATCGCATTAATTGACGACTTTCCAGATGATTTTTAAAGAAAAAGGTCCGACATCTGCAATACTGAACTGATGAAGAAATTCTGCTATACAACTAAAGAAATCAACAAAGAATACCTAAGAGCAGCTGTGGGAATTGCCTTCTCATTAGTTCCCCTCTTGTTGTTAAAGCCTTCATCTGTCATTGTCTCTATATTAGCTAGCATGTTTTGTTTGTTTTTCCTTTATGGGATACGTGCAATAGATCGTAGTCAAACACAAATATGTGTGACTGCAGGGGGTATTTGCTCTGAAGGTATTTTTACCAGAGCAATAAAATGGGAGGAGCTTGAAGCGCTCAAACTCAGTTATTTTTCTTCACGGCGTGATGGGGAAGCAGGGTGGATGCAGCTCAAGCTGAAAGGTAGAGGTGTTCGGTTGAGGGTAGAATCCACAATCAGTGATTTTGAAATTCTGGTCAGCATTTGTGCGTCAATGGCACAGAAAAATGATATTCAGCTGGACAGGGCATCGATCCGAAATATGGAAATGATCAACTGATGTCTAATGTGTTGCTTGTTCGGGATTTAAAGATTGAATTCAGAGTTGCTGAAGGGGTCATAAAGGCCGTGGACGGTGTTAGCTTTCGCGTACCTGAAGGTAAAACAGTTGCGCTTGTTGGCGAGTCTGGTTCGGGCAAGTCTGTTATCAGTCAGGCTATCATGTCAATTTTGCCTAACACGGCCCACATTACCAAAGGTGAAATTATCTTCTTTGATCCTGAAAGACCGGGAACATTTTATGATATTGCGAAATTAAAACCTTCGAGCCGGGAGATGCGTCAGCTTCGCGGTGGACGCATTTCCATCATTTTTCAGGAGCCGATGACATCCCTATCACCATTGCATACAATTGGGGATCAGATTTCAGAGGCCCTGCATCTTCACCACAAAAAAAGTAAAAAAGAAGGACAGGAACTTACAGAAGAGATATTGGATCTCGTCGGATTTCCAGACCCTGGAGGAGCCCTCAATACCTACCCTTTTGAGCTTTCCGGTGGGTTGCGTCAGCGTGCTATGATTGCCATGGCCATGATTTGTAAGCCAGCCTTGTTAATCGCGGATGAGCCAACCACAGCCCTTGATGTTACCATTCAGGCTCAAATTCTTGATTTGATGCAATCGCTTCAAAAGAAACTGAAAATGGCGATTTTGCTGATTACTCATGACTTGGGTGTGGTTGCCAGTATGGCAGATGAAGTGGTCGTGATGTATCACGGCAATGTCATGGAACAGGGAACACTAAAAGATATTTTTAAAAACCCTTCTCACCCTTACCTTAAAGCACTCCTTAAGGCCGTCCCACGCTTTCATATGGAAGAGGGGGAGAGGTTAACGCCGATCCGCGAAATTAAACGAGATAGTGATAGCCGGTTTTTGGAACAGGCTAACCCGCGGACAATTGTGGCAGGAGAGACGAAGCCTATTTTGGAGGTTCGAAATTTAAGTAAGACCTTTAAAACTCGTAAAACAACCTTGATAGGCTCCAAGCCCGGCGGGACAATAAAAGCTGTCGATCAAGTTAGTTTTTTCATAAGACCCGGCGAATGCATGGGCTTGGTCGGCGAATCTGGCTGCGGGAAAACAACATTATCGAAAATGATATTACGGGCACTGTCGACAAATGAAGGCTCTGTAACCTACAACGACAGAGGAAAAGATCTCGATGTCCTTTCCTTGAATGATAAAGAGCTATTCTCCTATCGAGAGAAAGTGCAATTCATTTTTCAAGATCCTTTCTCTTCCCTCAATCCAAGAATGACGGTCTTTGATATCATTTCAGAACCTTTGATCATTCACAAAATTGGGACGCGTGAAGAAAGGATAGAGACAGTTAAAGAGCTTATGAATCTTGTCGGCCTCGATATCCGTTTCCTACGGCGCTACCCTCATTCATTCTCAGGGGGACAGCGTCAACGCATTGGGATTGCACGGGCCCTTGCTTTGAAACCAGACTTGCTGGTTTGCGATGAGCCTGTCTCTGCGTTGGATGTCTCCATTCAAGCACAGATCCTTAATCTTCTGAAAGATTTGCAGAAAGAATTAGGCCTTACTTATTTATTTATTTCCCATAATTTGGCGGTAGTGGATTATATTGCTGATAAAATAGCGGTCATGTGTCAGGGACGCTTAGTGGAGGCAGCTCCGCGCGAAATATTGTTCAGTAACCCGGTTCACCCTTACACCAAGCGGCTTTTAGCGGCCGTCCCAGACCCTGATCCTACATTCAAGTTGGATTTCTCGCATTTAGTTTCGGAGAAAGCATCCAATCCTGCAGCATGGCCAGCTCCCTTTACTGTAGATGAAGCGAGCAGCGCTATAATGATGGATTTGGGGGATGAGCATTTTGTCAGGGTCGAACAGGGAACTCAACTTTCGGAGTTGAAATCGTGAGCAGTCGTCTAAAAAATAGCAGCGTGTATTTAATATTAACCCTTGCATTCACTCTTATGGCAGGAGCGGTTGCTGCTGAAGAAATTCCGTATTTCAAATCGGCAATTTTGGATGGATCTCTGCCTGAAATGAAGGACAGATTACCTGAGAATCCTCTTGTTGTTCCATTAATGTCAGGTCAACAGTTGGGTCAATATGGTGGTAGTATGCGGAGTTTGGTCGGAAAATCCGCAGATGTGAAATTGATGTTTGTCTTCGGATATGCCCGGCTGGTTGGGTATACGGCTGAGTTGGAAATTGCACCGGATATTGTGAAGAGTTTCGATGTGGTTGAAAATCGCATTTTTACTTTCAATCTGCGCAAAGGACATCGCTGGTCGGACGGTGCGCCCTTTACGTCTGAAGATTTTCGCTATTGGTGGGAAAATGTGGCCAATAACAAAAAACTCTCTCCCACAGGCCCTCCCTCAACTTTATTAGTGGGCGGAGAATATCCAATTGTCACATTCCCAGATGCCCTGACTATTCGCTATGAATGGACTAATCCTAATCCAAATTTTCTGGCGCTCCTAGCAGGGGCGTCTCCTTTACTGATTTATCGGCCTGCTCATTATTTGAAGAAATTCCATAAGGATTTTGTGGATTTTTCAAAAATGAACAAAATCCAGAGGATCAAATTTAAATCTTGGGCATCCAGTCATAATCGTAAAGACAATCTGTATAAATTTGATAATCCGGATTTACCTTCGTTACAACCATGGATAAACACGACATTTTCGCCTGCCAGTCGATTTATTGGTGTCCGTAATCCCTATTTTCATCGCGTTGACACAGCCGGAAAACAGCTTCCCTACATTGATCGCATGATCCTTAGTATTTCGGAGCCTAAATTAATCTCGGCTAAAGCAGCTTCAGGCGATGTAGATTTGCAGACTAGAAATTTGAAGCTGCAGGATGCCACCTTCCTAAAGGAAAATGAAAAGCGTTCCGGTTATAAAACGAATTTGTGGTCAACTGTTCGGGGATCACATTTTGCTTTGATGCCGAATTTGAATGCTAATGACGAGATGTGGCGCAAGTTGATCCGTGATGTTCGTTTCCGCCGGGCCTTGTCGCTGGGCATCGATCGCGAAGAAATCAATGACGCCTTGTTTTTTGGACTGGCGCTAGAAGGAAATAACACAGCACAACCCCAAAGCCCTTTTTATTCCGATGAGCTTCGTACCGCTTGGGCCACTTTGGATATTGAAAAAGCGAATAAACTTCTTGATGAAGTCGGTTTGGACAAATGGAATGACGATGGTATTCGACTTCTACCAAATGGGGAACCGCTGACGATTATTGTCGAGACAGCAGGAGAGGTTACTGAGCGTACAGATGTTTTGGAACTTATTCGTGATAGTTGGAGAGAACTGGGGATAAGCCTTTTTACTAAACCTTCCCAGAGGGCAGTTTTCCGTAATCGGATTTTTTCAGGGGAAACTCTCATGTCTGTCTGGTATGGCTTTGAAAATGGTGTACCAACGCCAAATACAAGCCCTGCCGCGTTGGCGACAACAAGTCAGATAAGTTACCAATGGCCTAAATGGGGACAATATACCGAAACCAAGGGCCAATCAGGCGAGCCTGCGGATATTCCCGCAGCAATCCGCCTAAATGAACTCCATTTGCAATGGCAAAAAACTACAAATGTGGAGACGCAGACTGCAATCTGGGAAGAAATGCTCGCCATACATGCGGATCAACAATTTACGATCGGCGTTGTGAGTGGCATTCTTCAGCCTATTGTCGTGAAAAATTCTCTTCGCAACGTCCCTAAAAAAGCGATCTATAATTGGGACCCGGGCGCCTTGATAGGCATATATCATCCAGATATTTTCTGGTTTGACGGAAAAGAATAGGGGCAGGGTCAATGTTAAATTATTTTATCCAGCGTCTTCTTGTGATGATCCCAACCTTGTTGGTGGTCAGTATTCTGATTTTCGTTATCATTCAGTTGCCGCCGGGGGATTATCTATCAAATCAGCTGCAGGAATTGAAAGCCCAAGGGGAATCTGCATCTGCTGCTGCGAAGTTGAGTTTCTATAGAGAAGAATACTCCCTTGATAAGCCTATGATCGAACAATATGCCATTTGGATGGGGATTTGGCCTGGTCCCAATGGCTTTTCAGGGCTACTACAAGGGGATTGGGGGCATTCGTTTGCTTATGATTTACCAGTAACGGAAGTTCTGGGTGATCGTATGTTTTTGACTTTTCTGATCAATTTTTCAACGATTTTGTTTATCTATCTTGTGGCTTTTCCCATCGGTGTTTATTCAGCGACGCGACAATATTCCATTGGCGATTATGGGTTTACCCTTATTGGATATCTGGGTTTGGCAACGCCAAATTTCCTGCTTGCCATGGTTCTTCTTTATTACGCCAATGTTTATTTCGGCCTCTCTATTGGCGGGTTGATGGACGAGCAGTATTTGGACCAGCCTTGGACTTGGGGCAAAGCCATGTCTGTTCTCGATCATATGATTATCCCGGTGATCGTAATCGGGACAAGTGGGACGGCTGCTATGATCCGTCGCCTTCGTGCCAATTTGTTGGATGAATTACAAAAACAATATGTGACCACTGCAAAGGCAAAAGGGGTGCCGAGGATACGGGCCCTTGTCAAATATCCAGTACGTATGTCCTTGAACCCCTTCATTGCAGATATTGGTAATTTACTGCCTGATGTCATTTCTGGATCTGTGATTGTGAGTACAGTCTTAAGCTTGCCCACTGCAGGCCCGATGCTACTGGAGGCCTTGCGCAGTCAGGACCAATATCTGGCCGGATCCTTCTTAATGTTCTTAGCTCTGTTGACGATCATCGGAGTTTTTATTTCCGATCTCTTACTCGCGGTACTTGACCCGAGGATTCGTTTGAGTGGGGGGGCTACGAAATGAGTGAGCAATTTAGCAATGGTCGGAATGACAAATTAGAGCACTGGCATTCAGAAGCGGCATTTGACCCCTATTCCGTAGAAACGCTTTCGCCCGAACAAGAAAAATTCTACATGGCCTCTCAGTGGAAAATGATGTGGTGGAAATTCCGCCGTCATCGTCTGGCTGTCATTAGTGCTGTAATTTTGCTGTTATTCTATTTTTCTGTCTTTTTCTCAGGCTTTCTTGCGCCTTATGAATTGCATTCACGGAACACAAAATTTATTTTCGCGCCCCCACAATCCATTCACATTTTTAAAGATGGAGAACTTCATGCGCCATTTGTCTATGGGTATCGGCAAAAATTAAATTTGGATACATTCAAACGGGAATACAGGATTGATGAAAATCGAGTTTATTCGCTTCGGTATTTCTGTGAAGGGGACCCTTATAAATTCTGGGGTTTGATAGATACAAAAATCCATCTTGTTTGTGCTGATGATCAGCGCCGCGCTACCTTCTTTTGGTTGGGAACGGACAGGTTAGGTCGCGATATTTTGTCCCGGATCATATATGGGGCGCGTATTTCACTGACAATCGGGCTTATTGGTATTGCTATCAGCTTTAGCCTTGGTATCGTTTTAGGCGGTATCTCAGGCTACTATGGTGGCTGGATTGACAATGTAATCCAGAGAACAATTGAATTACTGAAGTCTCTTCCCCAGCTACCCTTGTGGTTGGCTCTATCCGCGGCATTGCCCGTAACATGGTCCCCTATTGGCGTGTTCTTTGGTTTGACCGTGATTTTGGGACTTTTGGATTGGCCGGGTCTTGCCCGTGCTGTGCGATCGAAATTCCTGTCTCTGCGTGAAGAAGACTTCACCACAGCAGCCCAGTTGATGGGGGCAAGCCCTGCCCGTGTCATTGGCCGTCATTTGCTTCCTTCTTTTGCCAGTCATTTGATCGCCAGTGCCAGTTTGGCCATACCGAGTATGATTTTGGGAGAGACCGCTTTGTCATTCCTTGGTCTTGGATTGCGGCCGCCCATAACTTCATGGGGTGTTTTGCTTAATGAGACTACTAATATTAACGCAGTCGCAACCACACCTTGGCTTATCTATCCGGTGGTGCCTGTGATCATTATTGTGTTGGCCTTTAATTTTGTGGGGGATGGCTTGAGGGATGCTGCTGATCCCTATAAATGACCTTTAATTGGATAGCGCGGGCTCTTTAAGGACAACAAGATCCACGAGGCCTGTGACTCCGCCCACATCCCTTGCCGAACGAATTTCCATCTCGGTGGTCGGTTTGTAACCCTGAGCCAAGGCTTCTTCATAAGCGCTCAGGGTTATGAGGGCCAATGCCTTTTCTTCTTTGGCATGTTTGTCCAGTTTTGCAGCTAGATTAACCGGCTCGCCAATGACTGTGTATTCCAATCGGCTTTCATCTCCAACAGCACCGAACAAGATCGTGCCGGAGGCCGCAGTAAAGCGGATAACTTGCGGGTTGAGGCTTGCGGCTATTCGCTCCTCCCTCCACAATTTTGCTTCCTTCAACATCTCTTCCATGGCTTTAAGACAGTCAGCTGAGGAATGCTCAGTCTCCACAGCGGCGCCGAAAGTCGCGAGGATTCCATCTCCCAGAAATTTGTCTATAGTACCACCATTGCGTTGAATAATAGGCACCATGCGTGCTTGATATTCTGCAAGAAGAGCAATGACTTCATTTGCGGGTTTTTCGATGGAAAGACGCGTAAAGCCCTGTAGATCACAATGAAGGATTGCGGCGTAGCGTGTTTGACCGGTGCCCGGTTCAATCCAACCTTCGGAATGGGTAATCTGTTCGGCAATTTCCGGTGAAAAGAAGCGGGATAGATCCGCTGCTGCTGTCGCTTGTGCAACGGAATTTATAAGTAGCCTTCTGGCCCGTATAATGGCAAGGGCCAATATAAAGGTGACAACAAGAATACTAATAACCTTGTCAAATTCCGCACCAAGCAAAATCTTGTGTGACATGGTGTAAAGGACATAGTCTTTTGTAACGTCGGACATTCCTTCGCCAGCATAGACAGCGTAGCCTAGTAGAATTATCCAGCCAATAGCGGCTGTAATGCCTGCGAGCAAGACATATCGCATGTCAAAGCGCAAAGCGCGCAAAGCAATGAAAATGAAGACATAAAGTAATGTTGGGGCTTTAAGATAGAAAGAGGCTGCTTGCCCATATTGGATATGGAAGCTCCAAATCAGGAACATAAGCAGGGACATATCAGCTATAACTGACAAACTTAGAAACCATGCAGGCAGTCTCCAGAAGCAGGCAAATGCAAGTCGGGCAAGAGTGAATAAGAGATAGGCTGACAGAGCATAGGGAACGGGTGCAAACATAGCGTCTGCCGAGAAAGTTTTGGGAGAGAGAAAATAAAGAGTGCCAAAAGTGATCACTAAAAACAATTGCACACAGGCAATCAGGATTTCAGATTGATCCTGTTGACGTTGGATGGCAGCTTTAACCCTGACGGTTAACCCCCCCTCAACATCTTCTCCAAGCAAGGTTCGTACAATTTTATTCATCATGAGTGGAATATGACTCTTTTGCGCACCTTTTACAGTAACAGATTATCATAATTCTGTTATGTAATTTTGCGAAGCCACAGACTTGTCTCCATTGCGCCGGGCAGCATAGGTATATCAGCTAACTTCGAATTGTGAAGAATGTCTTTCATTTCAGTGAAGACAAATTGGCTGGAAAAAAGAAGCTCGAATCCACCACTTGTCAGCAAAGGCGCAACAATTTGTTGTTCATTATAGCCACGCCATGCCCAGCTTTCAGGATAGCTCAGAGGAAGAAAAATATCATGAATATGAACATTTACACCAGCAGGTAGTCGCGGGAGAATGTCTAGAAAAAGCATATCCACATCTGTTCCGGGCATAGCGATATGACTGGAATCTATGAAGAGAATATCATTGGGTTGCAATAAATCAAATAAAGTTGGATCAACTTCCTGAACTGTCTTATTCAAAATTTTGACGTCAAGTTTGCTAATGTCAGCTCGGGGAGCCGGATCTATGGCTGTGAAGCTTGTTTTAAGTCCGCCATCTTTAATGGCCCGCGCCATGAAGCGGGTTGAATGTCCGGAGCCAACTTCAATAATGTGCTCGGGGGCTGTATCCCGAACCATTTTATAGGCTGCCGCACCGTCCATTCTTGGAAACCAATCTTGTTCCCATCTGGGCTCAGGTGGGGGCGTTTTTCCAAATGAGGCAAATTGATCAGAATACGCGGACATTTCACCCAGAAACTGAGCCTGCTTTTCTGTTGAATCCTGCATCTGAGAAAGGATCGCTGGGTAATGAGTTCTGTTTGCTAAAGGGGACGGAGATCCCGCATATCTGTAAGGAATAAAGAAACCCTGTTTTTTTAGTCCAAGAACTGTATTCAGACCCATTTTTAGACGTCGCATATTCATTTAATGCACAAACCTTGGTATTTACCGGAACCCCTTGGTAAAGAAGGCATAGGGTCTTTGTCAAATAGTCTTGCGCTGTGCTACAACAGAAAAAATCAATAAAAGGTCCTAATGCCATGAATAGTTTTTTCACATCCGCTGTCAATCAAGACGTACTGACAATTACCTTTAATAAACCAAAACAGCATAATGTTTTAAACCCGGCTGAAATGGATACTTTGCGGGAATTTCTAAAAGAAGTATCCACTGATAAATCGCTGCGTGTGGGAATTCTTACAGGGATTGGTAAAAGCTTTTGTGCGGGTGCTAATCTGGGTGAATTAAAGGAATATGATTTCGATAAAAACCCCTTGGAGATGCTGACTGATCAAATTGAAGCTATTCCTTTTCCAATGATTTGCAAATTAAACGGGGGCGTATACGGAGGGGGGACCGATATTGCCTTGGCGTGCGATTTTCGTATTGGCATGCCACAAATGAAGTGTTTTGTGCCACCAGCAAAGATTGGTATTCACTATCATCCTGCAGGAATGGCGCGGGCCGTGTCTCGACTTGGTCTTGGCCCCACAAAACGGTTGTTTTTGGCGTTAGAGACAATGGATGGCAATGAGCTTAAAAATATAGGCTTTTTGGATTACCTAGTAGAAGAAGATGAACTAGCGACCCGAACAGACAAACTGGTCACAGCAATTGTGGCCCTGGCTCCGCTCAGTTTGTCTGGAATGAAAGAAACTTTCAACCAGATGGCTAGAGGCACATTTGACAAAGAAGGTTCACAAGCAGCGCAATTGGCTTGCTTAGAATCTGAAGATTTCAAGGAAGGTCAGGCGGCGCTTAAAGAAAAACGCGCGCCCAATTTCAGTGGATCATAAGACCTACGTAATAGAAAAACGTTGTAGTGTGTCAGCCAGATCATTTCCGAAATTTTTGTCGCGCCTGATAATGCCCACATTCATTGGAAGGGCTTTCAGATCGGGATGATTTGCTGGCAGACTGGTTAAAACAGCAACTGGGATACCTTTTGTCGATGGCATTGCAGAGAGCGCGCAGGCCAGATCAATGCCAGAGAGACGGGGCATAATTGCTGTTGTAATGACCAAATCTGGTTTGGTATCGAAAATTATCTCGAACGCTTCCATTGGGTCAAGGACAGTAGATACGCGATAACCGCATGCTGCTAATTCTCGCTCGACCACCCTTGCCGCAGTTCGCTGCGGTGATACCAGAGTGACTTCTTTGTCGATGATCTTAACGTCAGATACATCGAACGTACTTTTATGAGGAAGCTCTCGAATAACAGATGCAATATCTTCGCTTTGGATCACTTCGCCATCAAGAAGGCTACTAATCTTATCGCTGAAGAGTTGTAAATCGTCCAAATGGGCGGAAGTAATTTCTGTTGCTTGCGCAAGGTATTCGTCGAGTCTATGACTTAAAGGAGTCAGGCCCGGTACATTGACGGCTTTTACTTTGAGCCTTAAATTCGAAGCATCTTGCGCTAACATGGACGCAGCGTCTTTAGAATCCATTGTTCCCATACGAATTTGTTGCATTCGTACTTCTAACCCGGCAACGACGTCTCGCGCTTCATCCCTTGCTTCATTTTCGTATTGTTGTTCAAGCTCAGCTTCAGACAGTATCTTCATAAGATCGACGACTTTCAGTATTAATCAACATGTCGATTTTAATCTCATAGTGTTAAGCAAATCCTAAACAAGCAGGTTGGATAGTTAGGAAAAACCTGCTTGTTTAGGTGGTTTTGTGATCTTACAAAATAAATTTTGATAAATCAGTGTCAGTATTTAGTTCACCTAAGTGGTCACGTACATACTGAGCGTTAATTTCAAGCACCTTGCCCGAAGAATCCGTGGCAGCGAAGCTTATTTCCTCAAGGACTTTCTCCAAAATAGTGTGCAGACGCCTCGCTCCGATATTTTCCACAGTAGCGTTGATATGAGCGGATGTTGTCGCAATCTCATCAATTGCGTCTTCAGTGAAGTTAAGAGTTACGGTTTCGGTGCCAAGCAACGCGACATATTGTGTAATCAGACTGGCTTGTGGTTCTGTTAAGATGCGTTTGAGATCGTCTTTGGTCAATGGGGCGAGTTCTACACGAATTGGAAGCCGTCCTTGCAATTCAGGCAACAGATCCGACGGTTTGGCGATATGAAAAGCGCCCGATGCGATGAACAGAATATGGTCAGTTCGGACCGTCCCGTATTTTGTACTAACGATCGTGCCTTCTATTAGCGGAAGAAGGTCACGTTGAACGCCTTCCCGGCTGACATCGGCTCCTTGGCGGTCGCTGCGTGCGCAAATTTTGTCGATCTCGTCGAGGAAAACGATAGCATCGTTTTCAACAAGGGAGATGGCATCGCGGGTTATGTTCTCTTCATCAAGGAGCTTGTCCGCTTCTTCTTCGATCAGGGCTTTGTAACTATCAGCAACGCTCATTTTGCGAGGCTTAGTCCTAGGACCGCCCATTTTACCCATAATATCGTTCAGGTTCAGCATCCCCATTTGCGCGCCGGGCATTCCGGGAATGTCAAACGTGGGCATGCCACCTGAACCACCATCTATAAGGTTCAGCTCTATTTCCTTATCGTCAAGCTCACCTTCTCGAAGTTTTTTACGAAATGTCTGACGGGTACTTTCATTGGCGCTATCGCCTACTAGGGCGTCAAGAACGCGTTCCTCTGCGGCAATTTCGGCTTTAGCCGTAACGGAGGCACGTTGTTTTTCACGGATCATACTGATGGCTATTTCCATCAAATCACGAATGATCTGTTCGACGTCACGTCCTACATATCCAACTTCTGTGAATTTAGTCGCTTCAACTTTCAAAAAAGGAGCTTTGGCAAGCTTTGCAAGCCGGCGGGATATTTCAGTTTTACCAACGCCGGTGGGGCCAATCATTAGGATGTTTTTTGGTAGGACTTCTTCGCGTAATTCTTCTGGCAGCTGCTGCCTGCGCCATCTGTTTCGAAGGGCAATAGAGACGGCACGCTTGGCATCACTCTGACCGACAATATGACGATCCAGTTCAAAAACTATTTCGCGGGGACTGAGTTCAGACATCTTCAGAAATACTTTCGATAGTAAAATTGTTATTGGTATAGACGCAAATATCAGACGCAATGGTCATGGCTTTTTTTGCGACATCTTCCGCACTCATACCGTCGATGTCTATAAGCGCACGGGCGGCTGAAAGGGCATAGTTTCCACCGGAACCTATGGCAATAATCCCGTCGTCAGGCTCTAGAACGTCGCCATTTCCAGTTAGCGTGAGCGAGACATCTTTATCGGCAACAGCCATCATCGCTTCAAGGCGTCTTAGATATTTATCAGTCCGCCAGTCTTTGGCCAGCTCGACGCAGGCACGTGTCAGGTTTCCTGGATGCTGTTCAAGTTTACTCTCCAGCCGCTCAAACAAGGTGAAGGCATCTGCGGTTGCACCGGCAAATCCGACAATAACCTTGCCGCCTTCCCCGATTCTACGGACTTTGCGGGCTTTACCCTTAATAACAGTTGCGCCAAGAGTTACTTGACCATCGCCCGCGACGACGACTTTTCCATTTTTACGAACGGAAAGGATTGTTGTGCCGTGCCAGCTTTCTAATTCTCTAGACATATTTGTTTCTTTATCCAGCTTTTGATCATGCTTGTTACCCAGAGGATGTAACCATTTTAAAGAAATGGTCAAGGTGCAAGGGCACAGACTTGTTTAATCAATTTTCACGATTTTTTTTTAGCACCGTCTTTTAATTACAAAATATCCTAAATTTGACCAACTGGAGAAACTCATGAGCTATACTGACGGCACTTCAGCTCCCCAGAATGAAAGCCATAAAAATCTTCGGGCAATTTTCGAAATCCTTTCCTATTTGCAGGAAGATGCACGGCGAGATGGTTATATTGAACTTTCTGCTCGTCTGGAATTTGCCATGAATAATGCAGAAGAAAATTTACGTAATCCAGTCGCCGGACATACCGTTCAATCTATCACGCCTAGCGGAGGATAAAGGGGACCAGCCCAAATTTGTCGCAAATTTCTTTTTGGTTGAGTAAATATGTCCTCTTTACTTGGATTTATAGGCACTTCCTGCTATATCGACGCTTGAAATATTCGCAAGTTATAGCGCCCGGAAGGAATCTTCATGCGTGAAGGCCAGACAAAAAGAAATACCAAAGAGACACAGATAGACGTGTGGCTTGATTTGGATGGCACAGGAAATTATGATGTAGAGACAGGCATAGGCTTTCTGGATCATATGCTGGAGCAGCTGTCACGCCATAGTCTGATCGATTTGAAAGTTCGGGCACAAGGCGACTTGCATATAGATTTTCACCATACAACAGAAGATACCGGTATCGCCATTGGACTTGCATTTGCAGAGGCTATTGGTGACATGAAAGGTATCCGCCGATATGCATCTGCCCTTATTCCCATGGATGAGACATTAACGCGTGTTGCATTAGATGTGTCAAAACGCCCTTACCTTATCTGGAACGTGAATTTCACGCGCGATAAATTAGGCGATATGGATACGGAGCTGTTTAAAGAATGGTTTCAGGCCTTTGCCCATGGCGCAGGTATTACGTTGCATGTGGAAAATCTATATGGTGAAAATAACCATCATATTATCGAAAGTTGCTTCAAGGCGCTTGCCAGATCACTGCGCGATGCTGTGGAAATTGATCCGCGGCGGGCTGATGCAGTTCCTTCAACTAAGGGAACGCTTGGGGGTAGCCTCTAGCGTACCGGTTGTGGACCAGAATACATTTCTTATGTGAAATGGGTATTGCTATCCGCCAGATCTTGACGTTTCGGCGCTAATTCATTGGCATCAGCTGAATAGGCAAGATATTGCGGACAGGCATCGTTATAAAAATTGGATCTGAAGAATGATTACAATAATTGATTATGGATCGGGGAATCTACGATCAGCGGCAAAGGCGTTTGAGCGTTCTGCTAGTGAGGCGGGCTTGAAAACCCAAGTTGTCGTGACAGATGATCCCAGCGTCGTGGCTAAAGCTGACAGAATTGTCTTGCCTGGCGTTGGTGCGTTTAAAGATTGCCGGGAAGGTCTAATGGCGTTGGACGGCATGTCGGACGCCTTGGAAGAAGCAGTCATTAAAAGAGCTGTTCCTTTCTTTGGAATTTGCGTTGGGATGCAACTGATGTCAACGCGCAGTCTTGAATATGGCGAGACAGCAGGCTTTGACTGGATCGCTGGGGATGTGTCCCCTATAAACCCGTCGGATAAAACTTTAAAAATACCGCATATGGGCTGGAACGAGCTCAATATTGAGGGCGATCACGAATTGTTAAATGGCCTCAAAAATGGAGACCATGTATATTTTGTGCATAGTTATCAGGTGGCTTTGAAAAATTCGAAACAACTACTTGCATCCGTTGATTACGCAGGATCCATAACTGCTATGATTGGGCGCGATAATATGATCGGTACACAGTTTCACCCTGAAAAGAGTCAAGAGGCGGGCTTGCGTCTGATTTCTAATTTTCTTCAATGGAAGCCTTAAGAGAAAACCAATGCCAGATAAGCAGAATAGAACAATTCAACAGCCAGTAATTGAGCTCATGAGTGAGCTTCCCGCTGGTGATATGGATGATTTATGTGAGGCGACAAATGGCGCTATTGTTGATGGGAATGGTTTGGGCTGGCTTACACCGCCTGAGCGACCTGTTCAGGAAGCCTTTTGGAAAGGCGTTTTGCTAATGCCTGTGCGGGAATTATACTGCGCGCGTCTAGAAGGTGTTATTGTCGGAACAGGACAACTTGTTAAGCCTTTTGCCAATAATGAAGTGAGTGCCCATATCGCTCATATTTCCAATTTTTTTATCGCCCCTTATGCACGCGGTTATGGGCTTGCCATCGGCTTGCTTTCTGTTATTGAAAAATCGGCGCTAAATCAGGGTTTTAAAATTTTGGAAGTGGATGTGCGAGAAACTCAAACAGCTGCTATTTCATTAATCGAAAATAATGGCTTTAAACGGTGGGCGACCAAAGAAAAATATGCCTGGAACGGCACTGAATTTGTAAATGGTTACTATTATAAAAAAGATTTGACGGAGATCGATTGATCATGAATTTGTACCCTGCAATCGATTTAAAAGACGGAAATTGTGTCAGACTCCTGCGCGGCGAAATGGACGCAGCAACCGTCTTTAATACAAATCCTGCTGATCAGGCCGCAGCTTTCAAAAATGCTGGTTTTAAGCGTATTCATTTGGTTGACCTAAATGGTGCCTTTGAAGGTAAGCCAGTGAACGCAGCTGCAGTAGAAGCCATATTGTCTGCAACCGATGTACCCTCTCAACTGGGGGGCGGGATCCGAGATCTTGCAACTATAGAAATGTGGCTTGATAAGGGGATTAGTCGAGTCATTTTAGGCACCATTGCCCTCCGTGATCCTCAAATTGTTAAAGATGCCTGTAAGGCCTTCCCAGGCAAAATTGCTGTGGGCATTGATGCGCGTAACAGCATGGTCGCCGTAGAAGGATGGGCTGAGACCAGCGAGACTTCAGCGCTGGATCTAGCGCTGAAATTCGAAGATGCTGGTGTTGAAGCCATTATTTATACGGATATTGACCGAGATGGTGCCCTGCAAGGGGTGAATATAGAGGCGACAAGCGCTTTGGCTGAGAGCATTTCCATACCGGTTATTGCATCGGGCGGAGTTGCTTCAATTAAGGATATTGAAGAATTGCTCAAAGTTCAGTCTTCTGGCATTGAAGGTGTTATTATTGGGCGCGCACTTTATGACGGACGCATTGATCCGGCTGCTGCTATGAAACTGGTGGAGCAAGCAAATGCTTAAATCCCGTATTATTCCCTGTCTGGATGTGAAAGATGGGCGGGTCGTCAAAGGCGTTAATTTTGTAGGCCTTAAAGATGCTGGTGATCCTGTTGAACAGGCGCGAATTTATGATGAACAGGGCGCGGATGAGCTGTGTTTTTTAGATATCACTGCAAGTTCTGATAATCGGGATACCATGTATGACGTGATAAGCCGGACGGCAGAGCAATGTTTTATGCCCTTAACTGTCGGCGGCGGCGTACGTGTTGTGGAAGATGTGCGGAAGCTTCTTTTAGCCGGCGCTGATAAGGTATCCATCAATACAGCCGCTGTTCATCGACCAGAATTTGTGCGCGAAGCGGCGCAGAAATTTGGAAATCAATGCATTGTTGTTGCTGTGGATGCGAAGCAAACGGCTCCGGGAAAATTCGAAATATTCACCCATGGCGGCCGTAATGCTACAGGTATTGATGCGGTAGAATGGGCGCAGCGCATGGCAGAATACGGTGCGGGAGAAATTCTACTTACTTCTATGGATCGAGATGGTACACGCGAAGGATTCAATCTTCCCTTAACCCGCGCGGTTGCTGATGCGATTTCCATTCCAGTGATTGCCTCTGGCGGGGTAGGAAATTTGGATCATTTGAGTGCCGGAATAATTGAAGGACATGCATCAGCAGTTCTCGCGGCTTCTATTTTCCATTTTGGCGAATATACAATTCGTCAGGCGAAGGAAGTGATGTGGGATGCCGGGATCGCGGTTAGGCTTTAGGAAAAAATATGACAGTTAAAACTGAAATTCTGGACCGTTTGTTTGACACAATTGCTGCCAGAAAAAGCTCAGACCCGGATAGTTCTTATACGGCTAAGCTTTATGCTAAAGGCACTGCGAAAATTGCCCAAAAAGTCGGTGAAGAAGGAGTAGAGCTAGCTTTGGCAGCTGTTCAGAAAAACCGCGAGGAGGTGATTTCTGAAAGTGCGGACCTTTTCTATCACATGTTTGTACTCTGGGCCGACGCGGGCGTTGATCCGTCAGAAATTTATACCAAGCTTGCAGAACGTGAAGGGCTTTCGGGCCTTGATGAAAAAGCATCCAGAGATAAGGATTAAGGACATATCATGGCTTATGATACTTCAAATATTTTTGCAAAAATCTTACGCGGTGAAATTCCTAATAATACTGTTTATGAAGACGATGCGGTTCTAGCATTTCACGATATTGCCCCCAAAACCCCCATCCATGTTCTCGTGATACCCAAGAAAAATTATGTGGATCTGGATGACTTTACTGCCAATGCCAGCGCGGCTGAAATTGGTGATTTCTTTGTAAAAGCCGGTCAAATTGCGCGTGATCTGGGTCTTCTTGATAGCGGTTATCGCCTTGTGAGCAATAATGGAGAAAATGCCGGACAAATCGTGCCTCATTTTCATATCCACTTGATGGGCGGTCAGAAGATTAAAGAAGGCAGCATGGCTCGCGGTATGCAGTCTTAAGGTTTAACCTTCGGGATTTCCGCTTGCTTGGCATCATCGATGATGTGAATGGCAAGCGGTGTTTTCCGTCCGCGCACCATGACTTCTTCTTGCTGCGAAGCCCCCATAAAACCAGCTGCTTTTGAGACTTTTTCCGAGAAGATGAGCTGGCTTCCATGCTCTTTATTCATAGCCTCTAACCGGCTGGCGGTATTAACGGCATCCCCAATTGCGGTAATGGAAGTGGCTTTGCCATATCCCATCTCGCCAACAATCACGTGACCCATATGGACACCAATGCCGATCCGTAAAGGCTCACCCAAGTCTGCTTTCAAACTATTATTCATGATTTCAAGCTCTGTCGCCATGGCTTTCGCAGCCGTTAGTGCCTTTTTCGCTGCAATTTCAGGGGAATCCTCCAAGCCGAATAAAGCCATTACACCATCGCCAATAAATTTGTCCAGATGACCACCAGACTGTTCGATAGCTTCTCCCATATGCCGGAAATACTGATTGATGACAAAAACCACATCGTAAGGAAGCCTGTGCTCTGAGAATTTGGTAAAGGAGCGTAAGTCAGCGAACAGGATGACGATGTTTCTTTCTTGTCCTTGCAGATAGCCCGGGCGTGAAAAGGACTGTCTTGGGGATGCCTTGGCAGGTAATAAGGGAACAACAGATAAATCAGATAATGGATGCACTTGGCAGGCAAGTCTGGTTCCTTCTGCGGCTCCAACCCTTTTCAGAACGGCTAATTCTTTATCTGTCGGAGGTACTAAGGTATCTGCGCCAGCGGTTATACGAACGCGACAGGTTGAACACCGTCCGCGTCCGCCACAAACAGCGGCATGTGGAATGTTTCCTAATTGACTAGCTTCCAAAACGGTAGAACCGGGAGAGGTCGAAACGGTTTTGCCGTCCGGATAGGTAATTGCGATCAACTTTTTCCGCTTGAAATGGATCGTCCAATATACCCGACTGAAAAGTAGTAGAATTAAAGCTGCTATCATTACCTGATGGCCTATGTCGCGTGTTGCGTAAAGCCAGGTGACGTCCTCTTGTGTAATGTTCAGGGCCTTAAAGAAAGCTTCTTGCCATTGCGCGTTTTGAAACAAAGTTTCCACTTCGTTTGCCCCATTAATAAACCCAGTGAGGGCAAGGATAGGCAGAACAAGGCTAAAGCTGTAAAGATAAGGGTAAGCTTTTTCATACCAGGGCTTAAGTCGCAGCCAAAAGTGTATGCCAAGACATCCATGCATCCATGCAACGAGTAGGCCTATGCTCTGCAATAGACCCTGTATAGGGGTTGCTATCCAAAGGCTATAAAGAACAAAGGCATAATTGTCTTCAATTCCGAACACTTCATGGGCAATCCGTGTTCCAATTATATGAATAATCATAAGAGGCGGTATTGCAAGGCCCATTAGGATTTGTACAATTTCTTTCGGGGGAATGCGGCGGACTGATCGATTAAGAAACAGTTTCATCATAACCAGAGCCGTATGAATGATGATTGAACTGAGAAGGAGCGTTGTCCCTAAAGGGCCTCGCCAAATTACTAGAAAAACACTCCGACCCTCTTCCATGGCACCCAGTGACACCAAACCAAGGGCATGATTGATTAAGTGCATGAAAAGGAACAGCATTAACACAAGGCCACTATACAGGCGGAGTGTTTCCACTTTAAAAGCATGTTTAACGTAGGATTTTAGTTTTTCTTGTCGGGCATTTGCCGCCATGCAATATTCCTCTTATCAGACAAATGAGAGTGTTTGCTTGGCGGCTTTCTGTCAAGTGGCCTGGTGAAGATCCGCCTTTAGCGAAGTCGTTTTGCCACAAGATCCTTCAGCGAAATTTCAGGTCTGGCCCCAATATGGCTAATAATTTCTGCCGCCGCTAATGAAGCAATAGTACCACTTTCTGCTAGGCTATAGCCGTTTGTGAAGCCATATAAAAAGCCGGACGCATAAAGATCGCCAGCGCCTGTCGTATCAACAACATCTATGCTGGTATCCGCTTCGACATCCACCGTTGTGTTGCCCTGAATGATGACCGATCCGTGCTTACTGCGAGTGACGCAGGCAATCTCCACTTTTGACCGAACAGCAGAAATGGCTTCTTCCAGATCTTCAGTTTGATAAAGAGACTTAATTTCATCTTCATTGGCAAAAAGAATATCAACGCCACCATCGATGAATTCGATAAATTCGGACCGGAAACGGTCTACGCAAAAACTGTCCGACAGGGTGAGAGAAACACGTTTGTCTGCCTCATGGGCAATGGTTGCGGCTTTTCGAAATGCAGCTTTACCTCCATCAGGATCCCACAAATACCCTTCCATATAGGTAACTTCAGAGGCGGCAATCATTTCCGGGATAATATCATCTGGCCCAAGTTCGACGCACGCCCCAAGATAGGTGTTCATCGTCCGGTGCGCGTCTGGAGTTACAAGGATGAAGCTGCGAGCGGTTGCCGCTCCGTCTTCACTCATCACTGTATCGAATGTGACTCCGGCCGCAGTGATGTCATGAGCGAAAATAGCCCCCAGCTGATCGTTACGAACTTTGCCCACATAATTGGACAATCCCCCAAGGGAGGCGACACCAGCAGCCGTGTTGCCCGCAGAGCCACCAGAAATCTCGACAGCTGTTCCCATTTTCCCGTAGAGATCTTCAGCCCGTGCTTCATCAATTAGATTCATTGAATTTTTCACTAAGCCTTCTTGGCTTAGGAACGCATCATCAATTTTACTAATGACATCCACAATGGCGTTGCCAATGCAAGTTGTGTCGAATTTATAATCGGGCATAGGAGTCTCTTTCGGTGATTTTGGACCACGGGGAGTATAGTCAGTCCGATTTCAATCGCAAGCTAAGGCTGTACATTGAGCCTTTTTTTTGGCAACAATAATATATGAATGAATTAATAAAACTAAGTGCCGTACAGGCAGTCGAAAAATTATCTAACGGAGATGTGTCTCCTTTTGAGCTCATTGATGCGGCAGAGGCTCGCATTCTTGAAACAGATGACGCCGTAAATGCGGTCCCTATTCGTTGCTTCGATAGGGCACGGGCACATGCAAATCATATTTCTAATAGTCGGGGAGAGGACAAGCCAGCATCTTATCTTCACGGATTGCCAATTGCCATTAAGGATCTGACGCCCGTAGAAGGGGTTAGGTTTACTTTAGGCTCTCCTATATTTTCTGATCAGATTGCCCAACATTCTGACATTATGGTGAAGCGGCTAGAGGCTAATGGGGCGATTGTTGTGGGCAAGGCCAATACGCCTGAATTTGGGGCCGGTGCCCAAACTTTTAACGAAGTTTTGGGAACGACAACTAATCCCTGGGATACAACGAAAACACCGGGAGGATCGTCTGGTGGGTCAGCGGCGGCGTTAGCTGCAGGTCAGGTTTGGTTGGCTCAAGGGAGTGATCTTGGAGGGAGCCTTCGAATACCAGCAAGTTTTACTGGAGTTGTTGGTTTGCGACCATCCCCGGGACGTGTAGCTCATGGTCCCGCAGGACTACCTTTTATGTTAAATTCAGTGGAAGGCCCTATGGGCCGTACTGTTGCTGATGTGGCGCTTATGCTGGATGCAATGGTGGGGGAACATGTCGTTGATCCTATTAGTCTTCCTGCCCCAAGCTATTCGTATCTTGAGAAACTGAAGAGCCCAACATCTTTTGGGAAGGTCGCTTACAGTCCTGATCTCGGACATTGCCCAATAGATGCAGAAATTGCTGAAATTTGTGCAACGGCTGTTCGCTCATTTTCAAATTTCACCAAAGGGGTGGAAGCGGATTGCCCTGATTTTTCTGATGCTGATAGTATTTTTCAAACACAAAGGGCTGCGCAATTTGCGGCCGCCCACGCACCGAAGCTGGAAGCCTACCGAGATCAATTGAAAGCAGATGTGATTTGGAATATTGAAGCGGGGCTTAAGTTGACGGCGGAAGACATAGGGGCTGCGCAACGGAAGCAAGGTATCTTATATGGTCGCGTAGCCTCTTTCTTTGAAACCTATGATTTGTTGTTGGCGCCAACGGTTATGGTGCCGGCTTTTGATCATTCGATTAGATCATTGTCTGAAGTAAACGGGGTGAAGTTTGATAATTATGTCGCATGGCTAGCCATGACCTATTATCTGACAATCACAGGATGCCCTGTTATATCGATCCCTTGTGGTATGACAAAATCCGGATTACCTGTAGGACTACAGATAATGGCACCGCCACACAGAGAAGATTTGGTTTTGCAAGCAGCAGCGGCTTTTGAAGCGGAGCATGATTTTGCGACGTCAGTTCCCGTTGATCCGAAGTAATCTGGATTGTTGTTGGTCTTTTTTGGATAAAGGATTGCGTATGTAGGCAGGAGCGCCTACATGAAGAACGGTAAACAGTCGATTGGGGGCTACCAAGTGATTTCAGCAATAAGTAAGGCCATCGCTCAATTGAGCGATCCGGCGTTCAGGTCAGTCATAATTAAGTCGATTCTGATTTCGGTTTTAGCGCTGATTTTTTCCTTTGTGTTCCTTCTTCAAATGGCAGGCCTTATTCCGCAATCTGACTGGGAGTGGGTCAATTCTATCGTTTCATGGTTAAGTGGTTTTGGCGCTTTTTTAATTGCCATATTCCTTTTTCCACTGACCATGAGTGCGGTAATTGGTGTTTTTCTGGATGATATTGCGGATGCTGTTGAGGCTAAACATTATCCTGAAGACAAGCCCTCTCGCGATATTCCTTTATGGACAAGCATTTGGGATTCGTTAAAATTCTTTGCCGTTATTATCCTTTGTAATATACTGGCTTTGCCCCTGTATTTGATCCCCGGTGTTAATCTTGTGGTGTATTACGTGCTCAATGGCTATTTGCTCAGTCGTGAATTTTTCCAGCAAGTGGGTATTCGTCACCATGATATGAAAGAAGTGAACAAGCTTCGTAAAATCCAGGGTTTTGAGATTTTTCTAACGGGTGTTGCAATAGCCTTTTGTATGACAATTCCAATTCTTAATTTGATCGTACCGATTATCGCGACAGCAACAATGGTCCATCTTTATAAAAAACGGGCAAAAATGGGGGCGGGATCAACAGCCGTTGATATTACATGACATTGTATTTCAAAAGCTTTTCTGCCACTTCCTTGATCTTATTATTGTCTGCTTGCGGCGCGACAACCCAGACTGCGACTCAACAAAAGACGCAAGAACCAGTTGCTATCGCAATACCTTCTGTTGAGGCCGCGGTTGCGTCATTGCCCGCGACACCAGAGCCCGAGCAGGAAGAGGTTGTTTTGAAACCATTGCCCAAGATTGGTGTTTTGATGGGGAAAACAAGACAGGAAATTGAGGACGTTTTTGGATCTCCTGTTCTTTTGCGAAAAGATAAACCGGCAGAAGTGTGGCAGTATTTAACGAATGACTGTGCATTGCATCTGGTTTTTTATCCGACGTCCAAGGCCAAGTCAGACAATTTGACTGTGCAGCATATTTCCACGAATGATCGCAATGAAGTTATTATCGTGGATACTGAAGCATGTTTTGGCAGCCAGTTGCGACGGGTCGGAGAAGATCGCGCGCAAGCGTTAAGTTAGCCCTTAAGCTGCTGTCGTTTTGCCTTTGAAGGAGCATAAGTCTTTGACAATGCAGCGGTAGCATTCGGGTTTTCGAGCCTTGCAAACATAGCGTCCGTGTAAAATCATCCAGTGGTGGGAATCTCGCATATATTCTTTCGGGATTCGCTTCTCTAGCTTCTTTTCCACCTCAAGAGGGGTTTTTCCCGGTGCGATACCAGTTCGGTTGCCAAGACGGAACAGATGGGTGTCCACGGCGATTGTAGGCTGACCAAAGGCTATGTTAAGCACAACATTGGCGGTTTTACGACCAACTCCCGCAAGTTTTTCCAACTCTTCCCGTGTTTTCGGAACTTCACTATTATGGTCTTCAATTAAAGCTGCGCAAAGCTTGATCACATTTTTTGCCTTAGTTTTATAAAGGCCAATGGACTTGACATAATCGCGAACTGTATCCTCGCCAAGGTCGAACATTTCTTGCGGCGTGTTTGCAATGGCAAAAAGCGGACCCGTTGCTTTATTGACGCCAACATCTGTTGCTTGCGCCGACAAAACAACCGCAACCAGTAAGGTAAAAGGGTTCACGTAATCCAGTTCCCCCTTGGGTTCTGGATTGTCTTCGCTCATGCGGCGGAAAAATTCGTTTATATCTGCTTTTTTCATACCTATGTTATTGGCATAGGCATTCAAGTTACGCAATGTTCATTTAAAAATCATAACGAGGAGAAAAGCGAGGGGGACAGAGATATGCGAGAGAGGTCTGTGACGCGAGAGTCGTTTTCCATTGTTCTGCAACCACACCGTTCGTTAAGTAAGGCCGGTTTTAAATTAACGATGGTATTGGTTGGTATCGTAAGTCTTGTTGTTGGAGTTGCCTTTATGGCGAGAGGTGCGTGGCCGGTATTATTTTTTTTCTGTCTGCAATTTTTCCTGCTCTTTGGTGCTTTTAAACTCAATTACCGATCCGGTCGCTGTTTTGAGACAATTAGTATAGAAAATCACAAGCTGATTGTGAGTTTCTTTTCAGAGAAAGGACAAGAGATACGGAAATGGTATCAAGCTTACTGGTCGCGCCTTGAAATTAATGAGCAAACGCTGTTTGTTCTATGCGGGAGCGAGCATTTGATCATTGGTGAGTTTTTGATTGAGGAGGAAAAAGCAGAGGTTAAAGATGTGGTTACCGCCGCTTTATACCGGTACCGAAACAGGCTCCCTTTTGAAGCGCCGTAGATCCCAAGTATAGACAAGAAGAAAATAGGTAATCAGCAACTCTCGTAATTCTGAGAAACTAATTTTCTTACCACCATATGTATCAAAATCAGTAACAACCATGGTCCGGCCAATAACCCAAATGAGGAAAAAGCATAAGGCTGCCGTGAACGCTGTCTTCGCAGGCCATAAAGTTATGAACCACGTTGGGAGATTTTTAGGAGTTCCTTTGAATTTGCAGTAAAGAGGCCACAGAACTCCGCCGATAAAGATAAGAGCACCAATAATTGCTTTTGGAATTCGATCTATTTTTTTGTCGTAGAGATTATGTATATTTGTCTCTTGTTGCCTGTTCATTTCAGCGAGCCAACCAGGTGTTTGCCAACCGAACAAGTGCTGTCCCCAGCTTGATTCCTCTAATGCAATGTAAAGAAAACCGATGGCAAAAAAGACCATCCACGGTCCAATTAGGGCTGTCGGTATTGAGCCACGGTCTAGAAAATTATTAATCGATAGCGCGATGCCAATAATTGCAAATAAGACTGTGAAAATTTCGACGAGGCTTCCCTCGCCTTCACTCCAGAAAAAGTAAATGCCAATATTATCGGTGGTTACTGAAAACAATAAAATGAGGACGGTTGAAACTGAAATTGCGATTGGTATGAATTGCTTAAATACTATCGCGCTAGCTGAGGTTTTCTCGAACGAAACTTCGACCATACTTTTATAACACTTCTATATAATAATTAAAATACGCTACTCAGGCTAGCTATATTAGAGATACTAGTCGTTAAGACCTAAAACGTCCATCATATCATAATTGCCAGCAGATTTCCCGTTCGCCCAAAGAGCTGCACGTACAGCTCCCCGCGCAAATACGGCTCGATCTCCGGCTTTGTGTGTAATCTCAATGATCTCGTTCTCCGCAGCAAACATGACGGTATGATCACCAACCACATTGCCGCCTCGGAGAACCGCATAGCCAATATCGCCTTTTTTTCGTGCGCCTGTAATCCCGTCTCGGCCGCGATCAGCTACGGAATCATGATCAACTTCCCGGCCTGCAGCGGCAGCTTTGCCTAGAAGAAGTGCTGTGCCAGAAGGGGCATCTACTTTATGCCGATGGTGCATTTCAAGAACTTCGATATCAAACTCGTCATCAAGAATTGCAGCAACTTTCTTTGTAAGCTGCGCTAGAAGATTGACACCAAGGCTCATATTCGCGCCTTGAACAATAATTGCCCCTCCCCCCACTTGAGAGACTTCATCCTGCTCTTCATTGCTAAGGCCAGTGGTGCCGATGACATGAATTTTTCGGGATATCGCAGCCAGTTTTGCATTTTGGACGGAGACGGCTGGAGTCGTAAAGTCAATGACAGCGTCTACATTTTCAAAAAGCTCTTCTGTGCTTGTCGTGACAAAAATACCGAATGGATCTAAGCCCGCAAGACTTCCAATATCTTGTCCAACAAAGGGGGAGTCTTTAGGTTCTGTGCCGCCATGAATGGTGCAACCAGCAGTTTGGGTGACTTGCTTAACCAGCATACGGCCCATGCGACCCGCACATCCAACAATACCGATTTTCATTTCACTCATCTTCACTCACCTTTGATCTCGATTCTGGACACGAGATGTAGCATAATAGCCCCCCTCTGGCGAGGGGGGAGATTATGCGGATTTAGTCTTTTAGATCAGCCAGGAAATCTTTCACGCGAGAGAAAAATCCTTCTGATTCCGGGTTATGGGAATCACCTTCTTCTTCAAACTCTTTGAGAAGTTCTTTCTGGCGTTTGTTCAGATTTACCGGGGTCTCGACAATTGTATGGATATACATATCACCGTGGCTCGAATAATTCATCACAGGCATACCTTTGCCACGAAGTCGGAATTTTTTGCCAGATTGCGACCCGGGAGTAATGGACACTTTTGCACGTTTGCCATCGAGGGTTGGGACTTCAATATCGCCGCCCAAGGCTGCAACAGTCATTGGGATAGGAACCCGACAATGAAGGTTTTCACCTTCCCGTTGGAAAATCCGATGGTCATCGACAGAGAGGAAAATGTAAAGATCTCCAGGGGTTCCACCCCGCATCCCCATCTCGCCTTCACCGGACAAACGGATTCGATTTCCGTCATCTACACCAGCTGGGATGTTGATTGACAAGGTCTTCTCTTTGTTTTTGCGACCTTCTCCGCGACAATCATGACATGGTTTTTCAATAACCTTGCCTTGCCCCTGACAGGCAGGGCATGTGCGTTCGATGGTGAAGAAGCCCTGTTGGGCACGAACTTTACCATGTCCCTTACAAGTGGAACAATTTACAGGGGAAGTCCCCTCTGCAGCGCCACTACCGTCGCACGTATCGCATTCAATCGTTGTTGGGATTTTTATCTCGGTCTTTTTACCGTGATAGGCATCTTCCAAGGATATTTCCATATTATAACGAAGGTCAGACCCCCGACCGTGAGAGCCGCCACCGCCACGCTGGCCGCCCATAAAGTCACCAAAAAGGTCTTCGAAGATATCGGAAAAACCGCCGCCCATACCGCCGCCGCCGCCCATGCCACCATTTTCAAAGGCTGCATGGCCATATTGATCGTAAGCTGCGCGTTTTTGTTCGTCTTTCAGAATTTCATAAGCTTCATTCACTTCTTTGAATGAAGCTTCGGCTTCTGCATCCCCGGGATTACGGTCCGGATGGTATTTCATGGCCTGCTTGCGGTATGCCTTTTTTAAGGTTGCCGCATCGGCGTTCTGGTCTGAATCCAGAATGTCGTAATAGTCGCGTTTCGCCATAAGGTCCTACTTAACTAAAGGCCGCCCCGGACGGAATGGTCCGGCCGGAGCGGTGTGTTCAAGAAAGTGATTTCGCTGTTAATTATTGAGCAAAACCTTATTTGTCTTTTTTCTCTTCTTCAACTTCTTCGAAGTCAGCATCGACAACATCGTCGTCAGCAGCTTCCGCATCGGCTGTCTCATCAGCAGGAGCTTCACCTTCAGCGGCACCTTCTTGAGCTTGTGCGTAAAGCGCTTCACCCAATTTCATGGATGCAGCGGTCAAAGCTTCGGATTTGGCTTTCATAGCGTCAATATCATCAGATTCTTTAGCTTCTTTCAGCTCATTGAGTGCTTCTTGGACTGGCGTTTTGACATCGTCACCGACTTTATCACCCGCTTCTTCAAGAGTTTTTTCAGTAGAGTGAATAAGACTTTCAGCATTATTCAAAGCTTCCACTTTTTCTTTGCGCTCTTTGTCTTCAGAGGCATGCTCTTCAGCATCACGAACCATCTGTTCAATATCATCATCACTCAATCCGCTGGATGCCTGAATTTGAACTTTTTGCTCTTTGCCTGTGCCTTTGTCTTTAGCCGACACGCTGACAATGCCATTGGCATCAATATCGAACGTTACTTCAATTTGCGGAACACCTCGTGGCGCACCCGGGATTTCAGTCAGATCGAAATTGCTGAGCAGTTTGTTGTCAGCAGCCATTTCGCGCTCACCCTGGAAAACCCGGATGGTAACAGCAGATTGATTGTCTTCTGCTGTTGAGAATGTCTGACTTTTCTTTGTTGGAATAGTTGTATTCCGATCGATAAGGCGGGTGAAAACACCGCCCAAAGTTTCGATACCCAAAGACAGCGGCGTTACATCAAGAAGCAGGACGTCTTTCACGTCCCCTTGCAATACGCCAGCCTGAATGGCGGCACCCATTGCCACAACTTCATCTGGGTTCACACCTTTGCTTGGTTCGCGGCCAAAGAATGTCTTAACAACTTCCTGAACTTTCGGCATACGGCTCATACCACCAACGAGGATAACTTCGTCGATTTCGCCTTTTTGAATGCCAGCATCTTTCAATGCTTTCTCACAGGGTTTCAAAGTCCGTTTGATCAGGTCGCCCACAAGATTTTCAAACTGCGCACGAGTCAGTTTAAGCTGCATGTGTTTTGGGCCAGAGGCGTCGGCTGTGATAAACGGTAAGTTAATGTCTGTTGCCTGAGAAGAGGAAAGCTCGATTTTCGCTTTTTCAGCTGCTTCCTTCAAACGTTGCAGCGCCATGTTGTCGCCGCGTAGATCGATACCGTTTTCTTTTTTGAATTCGTCTGCAAGATACTCGACCAAAGCCATGTCGAAATCTTCACCACCAAGGAAGGTGTCACCGTTTGTTGACTTCACTTCAAAAACGCCATCGCCGATTTCCAGAATGGAGACGTCAAAAGTACCACCACCCAAATCAAAAACGGCGATAGTCTGATCTTTTTTGTCCATGCCATAAGCCAAGGCCGCGGCTGTTGGCTCATTGATAATGCGAAGAACTTCAAGACCAGCAATTTTACCGGCATCTTTTGTTGCCTGGCGCTGAGCGTCATTGAAGTATGCGGGAACTGTAATGACAGCCTGCGTCACGCCTTCACCAAGGAAGTCTTCCGCTGTTTCTTTCATTTTTTGAAGAATGAAAGCAGAGACTTGTGCGGGAGAATATTTTTCTTCGCGGGCTTGCACCCAAGCATCGCCATTGTCTGCTTTGACGATGTTGTAGGGAACCATTTTGATATCTTTTTGCGTTGCTTTGTCGTCAAAGCGGCGACCGATCAGGCGCTTAATTGCAAAAAGAGTATTTTCCGGGTTTGTAACGGCTTGGCGTTTGGCTGCTTGACCGACGAGTTTTTCACCGTCTTCTGCAAAAGCAATAATTGAAGGGGTTGTCCGACCGCCTTCAGAATTTTCAATAACGCGTGATTCTTTGCCATCCATGACAGATACGCAAGAATTTGTGGTACCAAGATCAATACCGATAACTTTAGCCATATTATCCTCTTCTCGATTGGCAGATCGATCCAGCCATCTTATGCACTGAGGCGATCCCCGGGATTATAAACAAACAATTTCTGTCGCTTATATAGGTGTGATGGGAAATCAGTGCAAGACCTGGAGTATGCATGTTTGGGCGATTTTTTGATTCATTTTCGAAAAATTCCCGAATTCCGGGTTTGAACTTCTCAAGAATTACGTATTTTCTTTACCCGCATTTGGGCATTTGATAGGGAAATATAAGATTCAATTTTTTTATTTCACAGATTGCAGTGCGCCGTGCCCGACCTTTCAACGACTAAAAAGAGTGGTGGTTCTTTAAACACCGACCAAACAACGCAGCTTCATGGCTTGTTGGCAGCTCTTGGTGCTTTCTGTCTTTGGGGCGTAATCCCGGTTTATTTCAAACTTTTAGGGGATGTCTCCCCTATCGAGATCATTGCTCATCGGATCGTGTGGTCGCTTGTGCTCGTGGTTGCCATCGTTCTTGCAACGGGTCGAGTGCCACATGTTTTAAATGTATTTAGGCAGAAGAAGCTCGTATTAATTTTTTGCGCTACAACCCTCCTCATTGCTGCTAACTGGATAACTTTTGTTTGGGCAATCACAAACGATCGTATTCTAGAATCTAGCCTTGGTTACTATATAAACCCATTAGTAAGTGTGTTTCTGGGATTTGTTTTTTTAGGGGAACGTCTTAACAGGCTACAAATTATTGCAGTTGGTTTGGCTGTTCTTGCCGTTATTTTATTGACAATTAATACAGGCGGCTTGCCCTGGGTGTCTTTGGTTTTAGCTTTCTCTTTCGGGTTATATGGTCTCTTTCGGAAGTTGGCTCAGGTAGAGTCTGTTGTCGGACTGACCGTAGAAACCAGTTTTCTCTTTCCTATATCTTTTGGGTATATCGTGTATTTGATTTGGGCAGGAGAGATTTCAAACGGAGATTCCACTAGCCAGTTTTATGATTTCAAAATGTTACTGTTACTTATAGGCACAGGTCTAGTGACGGCAATTCCGCTTATCTTGTTTGCTATAGGGGCGCAGCGACTAAAGCTTGGAACGGTTGGCTTACTTCAGTATATAGCGCCCTCTATTCAGGTCTTTTTAGCTATCTATATTTACAATGAACCCATCTCTGAAAGCCAATTGGCCGCTTTTGGGCTTATTTGGATAGGGCTCTTTATTTATAGCTGGGATGGATTTCGGAACCGAAACAAAGGCTAATTCCAGCTTTCGGGTTAGATATGGTTGTAATATCGGCAAGTTATAAAACTGATATACCTGCCTTTTACGGTGATTGGTTTGAACACCGTATGGGGGAAGGGTCTGTGGAAATTCGTAATCCTTTTAACGGAAAATATTCCACTATTTCTTTGAAGCCTGATGACATTGATGGTTTTGTGTTCTGGACACGAAATGTAACTCCATTCCTTCCTCGATTAAGCCGCTTGATAGCAGGGCGCTATCCTTTTTATGTGCAATTCACGCTGACTGGATATCCAAGAATGCTGGAAAATTCAGTACCCTCAATTGATGTGGCAATAAGGCAGATGCAGGATTTTAGTAGTACATTTGGGGTGCAAAGTATCGTTTGGCGCTATGATCCGATTTTAATCTCTTCGATCACACCTATTCAATTTCATCTGGAAAATTTTGAAAGATTGTCTTCTGCCCTAAAGGGAGCGACTTCCGAAGTTGTCGTGTCTTTCACCCAATTTTATAAGAAAACCAGTCGGAACTTGAAGGTTTTGGCAGAAAAATCGGAAATATCTGTGGAAGAACCAAGCCGGCAAAGCCAAATTAAGTTATTGCATAAACTTTCACTTATCGCGGCAACTAACGGACAAAAACTCACTATTTGTTCTCAACCACAGCTGGAGAGCCCAAGCATTCAGGGAGCCGCATGTATCAGTGGGAGTCGATTGGGGGTCGGGGACAGGTTCAAAGTAAAAGGTAATCGAGATGGCTGCCTTTGCATAGGCGCGCGGGATATAGGGGCCTATGATACTTGCCCCCATGGCTGCGTTTATTGTTATGCGGTCTCGAAAACTGAAAAGGCGAAGGCTTCTTTAAAGAAGCATCTTTTCAAAGCGCCTTCCCTCTAGCTTATTCCACTGATTTGCCTGAAACCCGCTATTATGATTTTGCGTTTAGTACAAAAGTTGCTACTTGTTCGCGCAGGCTTTCTGCTTGTTTTGAAAGCTCTTGCGAGGCGTTTAAAACTGCATTTGAAGCACTATCAGATTCCGATGCGGACTCCGTAACTGAATTGATTGAGGAAGAGACCTCTTGAGTTCCTGCCGCCGCCTTTTGAACGCTCGACGAGATTTCCTGTGTAGCCGCCCCTTGTTCTTCAACTGCAGATGCAATAGCTGCGGTGACTTCGTCTACCTTGGCAATCGTTTGTGATATGCCTTGTATGGCGGCTACGGCGCTATTTGTAGAACCTTGGACTTCCGATATCTGCGCGCTAATCTGTTCCGTTGCTTTTCCTGTTTGGGAGGCAAGGTTCTTAACTTCAGAAGCGACAACAGCAAAACCTTTACCAGCATCACCGGCTCGCGCAGCTTCAATCGTAGCGTTCAAAGCCAGCAAATTGGTTTGTTCCGCTATATCCTGAATAAGTTGAACGACTTCACCAATTTTTTGAGCGCCAGAGTTCAGGCCTTCGATTAGAACATTTGCATTTTGGGCTTCATCAACGGCTTGCGTCGTTATGGAAGTTGATTGGGATACTTGCTGACTGATTTCGCGAATGGACGCAGATAGTTCTTCAGCGGCGGAGGCTACAGATTGTACGTTTGATGTTGCTTCTGAAGAGGCGTTTGACACGGCCGTGGCTTGATCATTCGTACGCTGAGAGATGCTACTCATTTCCTGTGCTGTGGATTGCATTTCCGTGGCTGCAGAAGCAACTCCGTCGACAATTACACCTACAGAACTTTCAAAGGTAGACACCAGATCAGTAAGGGCGAGGCGTTTTTCTGTCTCCGTCTTCTCGATTTCTTTCTCTCGGTCTTCAGCCCTTTTTTCTCGCCGTTTTTCAGTCTCAATTCTCTCAATATTTGCATCTTCACGTAATTTTTCTTTATCCTCCTCAAGCGTTTTTTTGTCCTGAGCAGATTCTTTGAAAACCTGAAGGGCTCTGGCAATGCTACCAATCTCGTCTTCTCTCTCTTGCCCATTTATGTCTATAGATTGAACATCTTTTGTTTCGTCAGAAAGTTTGGACATGGTATCTATGATGGTGCTTACATTTCCTGAAATTTTTCTAGAAACGAGGACAAATATCGCGATGAGGAGAACGCCAGTTGTAAGTAAAATCAGAATAATAATATTTCCGATATTTTGGCCGGCCGTTAACTGCGCCTCAATATTTTTGGAAACTTCCAAGACACCCCGAACGTCTCCTAACTTCCAATCATCTTTAGGGGTATCGGGCCTGGAATTGTGACAGTTTACGCAGCCTTGAGCCGACATGGTATCGGCAGATGCTACTCTTAAAATTCTCTGCCCATCTCTGGTTTCTTCTCGGGAATAAGTCTTTTTCGGATTTTTTTGCAGGAAGGCCCATGCTTGTTTTTGAAAGTCATCCAAAATGCGTGACGAGCGGATAGGAAATGGATAGGCACTATAGAGCGAAATGGTCGTATTCTGTTTTTTGAGCAATTCACTCATGTCATGGATCAGGGTTGCTGGGAGCGGTATTGAGTTTTCTTTGTTCGCGTGATTAATAGAGGGTTTAATATCACTGCTTGCGAGCACCTTTTTTATGATGTTTTTGGTATAATATCCTCGAAGTGTTTTAAATTGGGCGACCATCTCCGCGGAAGAGGAAAGTGCTTCTTCTCTCGCACTGTTTTGCGTGAGATTTGGAATAAAGATCCATGAAAATACTATGGCAAGGCCTACGATAATTGGAACAGGCAATATCATTGCGCCAAAAATACTTGTTTTCGGGTTGAACATTTTATCTTCCTACGAAATTTTGTCGTAGAACTAGTTTATTATAATATGCTTAATAAAAAGAAAAAATGCTTTGGAATCAAAAAAAAACCGCCAGAAAACTAGCGGTTTTTTGGGATTAGAATTAAAATTTCTTATCAGGCAGTTTGGTCTATATGGACTTCAGTTTTCTTCTGTCCGCCTTTTGCAACAACAACCAAAGACGGACGTAACAGTCGTCCTGCAATCACAAACCCTGCTTGGTGAACTTGCACAATTGTGCCCGGTTCCACGTCTGGGTTGTCGATTTCGAGCATTGCTTGATGGAATTTAGGATCGAATTTTTTGCCTTCGGCTTCAATTTGCTCAATTTTATGCCGAGCTAATGTGCTTAAAAGCTCAGATTCGGTCATATTGACGCCTTCAAGTAAGCTTTTGAGGGTGTCATTTTCTGGGGCATCTGCTGGAACGCTATCGAGAGCCCGACGTAGATTGTCAGAAATGCTCAGCATATCGCGAGCGAATTTGGTGACCGCAAAATTATGCGCATCTTCTTTTTCTTTTTCGCTACGATTACGGATGTTTTGCGTTTCAGCCATTGCACGGAGCAATTTTTCCTTTAGCGAGACAATTTCAGCCGCCTGTACTTCTTCAGCAGTTAATTCTGCTGTTTTAGCTTCTGCTTCCGATAATGTTTCGATCGTATCGTTCTCAACAGCTTCTTGAGCTTCAGCTTCTGTTGTCACTTCTTCAATCTCGGGTTCTTTATGAGAATTGGAATCACCCATTTTATCTATCCTGTTCGCGAAAATATTAATCCAGCAATCGTCCGATGACCTTTGCCGTATAATCCACCATCGGAATTATTTTGGCATAGTTAAGTCTGGTTGGTCCAATGACACCGACCACACCTACTATTTGATCACGGCTATTCTGATAGGGAGAAATAATCATTGATGTACCAGAAAGCGAGAAAAGATTGTTCTCGGCCCCAATAAAAATGCGTACACCATCTCCCCCATCAGCCAATTCTAATAACTTAATCCGTTCTTTCCCAGCTTCAAGGGTGTCGAATAATTGTTTTATTTTCTCCAGATCTTCAACGGCTTGCACGTCTTGCAGCAAATTGGCATGACCTTTAACAATCAACGTCTCTTTCCCTCCCCAACTGGCAAGTCCTGATTCAACAACACTTTGTGTTAAAACATCCAATTGGGCCTGATGCCTTGCAAGTTCGTCCTGAATCTCTTTTTTTGCTTCTGACAGGGTTTTTCCTGTCAACCGATTGTTGAGATAGTTAGACGCTTCTTGCAAAGCCGAGGCCGGCAATCCTGCTGGCAGCTCTATCGTTCGGTTTTCCACAAGCCCATCGGCGGTCACAATAATAACCAAGGCTTTATCTATACCGAGACGGATAAATTCGATTTGTTTCACTGGGCTGTCACTTTTAGGAGCCATGACAAGCCCAGCGCAGTTTGATAAGCCTGACAGCATGGTTGTGGCTTCGTTCAACACTTCTTCAATATTACGGCCATCTACGGCGCAGCGGGCCTTAATATCGGATCGTTCTGATTCTGTTAGATTGCCTACTTCTAACAATCCATCGACAAAAAGCTGCATTCCTGCTTGTGTCGGTAATCTTCCTGCGGATATGTGGGGGGAGTAGAGAAGCCCGGCATCGACCAAATCCGCCATAACATTACGGATGGATGCAGGCGATAAGTCCAAAGCACCAATTCTGGATAAGGTTCTTGATCCAACCGGCTCTCCGGTTTGCACATATGTTTCAACAATGACGCGGAAAATCTCGCGACTTCGCTCACTGAGTTCCTGAATCATCATAAATTTGGCCTCATGCGCGATCATTCCTTGAATATATGTAGTCACCTGAAATGTAGTGATGGCGGAGCCTTGCGTCAATCAGGCGCAGATAGTACAAGGGCTACAACATGAAACATATTGATATTCGAGGTATTTAAATGCGTCCGTCAGGGAGAACACCAGATCAACTTCGCCAAGTAACGATGGAACCTGGTTTTGCTAAACATGCTGAAGGGTCATGCCTTATTAAATCAGGCGATACCCACGTTCTGTGTACGGCGAGTATTGAAGGCCGTGTACCGCCTTTTTTGCGTAACACCGGTAAGGGGTGGGTGACCGCGGAATACGGTATGTTGCCCCGTTCAACTGGCTCTCGTATGGGACGGGAAGCCGCTCGCGGTAAGCAACAGGGCCGAACAGTTGAAATTCAGCGCCTTATTGGTCGCTCCCTTCGGGCTGTGGTGAATATGGAGGGTTTTGGCGAACGTCAAATCGTTGTCGATTGTGATGTGATCCAAGCAGATGGTGGCACTCGTACAGCTTCTATCACCGGTGCGTATGTGGCCCTCTATCAAGCTTTTGAAAGTTTGGTGGAAAAAGGGGAAATTCTTGAGGTCCCTATGACAAGTCAGGTGGCTGCTGTCTCTTGTGGCCTTTATAAGGGAACGCCTGTACTTGATCTTGATTATCCCGAAGATAGTAATGCGCAAGCAGATGCAAATTTTGTTTTGACATCTGACGGTAAAATTATCGAAATCCAGGGTACAGCAGAAGAAGATCCGTTCACTGAAGCTCAATTCTCTGCCTTATTTGGTCTTGCGAAAAGTGGCGTAAAAGAGTTGTGCGAGATGCAGCGTAAAGTCCTTGGACTGTGAGTTCTTTTCGGCAATTTTCTGGATCAAAACTGGTCGTTGCTAGCCATAATGCAGGTAAGGTGCGGGAAATCCGCGACTTACTTGCAGATTTTGGTGTGCAGCCTGTCTCTGCGGGCGAGTTGGGGCTACCTGAGCCGGTAGAAGATGGCGACACTTTTATTGCAAATGCCGAGATTAAGGCGTTAGCCGCAGCAAAAGCGTCTGGGATTGTCTCTCTCAGCGATGATTCTGGATTTGCCGTGGATGCCTTGAACGGTGATCCCGGAATTTATTCCGCGCGATGGGCAGGGCCTTCTAAAGATTTTTCAGTTGCCATGGGTGAGGTTAAGGCCAAATTGGAGGCAAGCGGAGAGGTGAATACCGCGTCATCTTTCATTTGCGCTTTATCATTGGCTTGGCCGGATGGTCATGTTGAAAGCTTTGAAGGGCGAGTGCATGGCAATTTTACATGGCCACCGAGGGGGAGCAAGGGATTTGGGTATGATCCGGTTTTTACGCCCAATGAGCGAGAAACAACCTTCGCTGAAATGGATCCTGCGGAAAAACATGCCATTAGCCACAGGGCGAATGCGTTTCGTCAATTGATCGATGCCTGTTTCCAAAAGTAGCGCGCCGAATCAAGGGTTTGGGATTTATTTTCACTGGCCGTTTTGCCGGAAGAAATGCCCTTACTGTGATTTCAACAGTCATGTTCGGGAGACTGTCGATCAGAAAAGATGGACCGCAGCGTTACTGAAGGAGCTCGCTTGGTTTGCAAAGCAAGTACCAAAACGGGAAGTTGGCAGCATCTTCTTTGGCGGCGGCACACCGTCCCTAATGTCGGCAGAGACTGTCGCCGCTTTAATAGATGGCGTGGGCGCGCATTTCCCGTTTGCTAAAGATATTGAAATATCGCTGGAAGCAAATCCTACCTCAGCAGAGGCAAAATCATTTAAAGGGTACCGCGCGGCTGGGGTCAATCGCCTTTCTATGGGTGTTCAATCCTTACATGATGAGGCGCTTCGCTTTTTGGGGCGGGAGCATAGTGTTGCCGAAGCGCTCAAAACCATAACACTTGCTCGAGATGTTTTTTCCAATATTTCTTTTGATCTGATTTATGCGTTGCCGGGCCAAACGGTGCATGATTGGAGGCAAGATTTAAAGCAAGCGCTAGCGCTTGCAGGGGATCATCTCTCTCTTTATCAGCTTACAATTGAGCCAAATACCGGGTTCGCAGGTGCCTATAAAAGAGGCGAATTTGATCTGCCCAGAGACAGTCTGGCCGATGAGCTTTTCTCTGAAACCCAAAGAATTTGTACGGAGGCGGGCCTTCCTGCGTATGAGATTTCAAACCATGCCCGTAAAGGCTTTGAATGTCGTCACAATTTAACTTACTGGCGTTATGGGCATTACGTCGGAATTGGCCCAGGCGCACATGGACGCCCGGAAATAGACGGCGTGCGCCATGCCTACCAACAGGTCAAAAGGCCTGAAAAATGGTTGAAGCTAACCGAAGAGCGGGGCCACGGAACAGAAACCTATGATGTGCTCGATGCTCCTCTTGATTTAGCAGAAGAACAATTGTTAATGGGGCTGCGCTTGAGCGAAGGTGTGTGGTTGGAAAATTTTGAGACGACAGTAGGCAAACCATTGTCTGATTTCGTATCCAATCAGCAAACCGAACGTCTTGTAAATGCAGGCTTTATTCAATTGGATGACCGCCGCCTTGTGGCAACGGATAAAGGCCGTTTCGTTCTAAATAGTTTGCTTGCAGAATTGCTTAGTTAATCAGTGCTTCAAAGGATTCTGGGGCTTCTTCTAGCAACTCCAGCTCTTGCTGACCCACTTGCATGACTGCGAGTCCGCGTTGGGCAACTCCCGTTGTCGAAAAACGAAAAGCCCCATTATAGCCCGCAAAACCTATATTATTTTCAAGGGCTGACCGGCTAAATTTGTCAGGTCTGGCGTCAAGGGCAAGGAGACCTGCAAGGGCCGCTGCATCATAAGCCAAACTTGCAATCCTTGGCGGGTTATAGCCGTAGGTATTGTTGAAGCGGGATTGAAATTGTTCGGTTTTTTGAGGTTCCGGTGCTGCAAACCAACCGCCAACAAGGGCAGGCTCTGTGGTAAGCTTTTTATCCGCCCAAAGCCCTGTTCCAATAAACTGAATTTCCGTTGGATCAACATCATAGTAGGAAAGCAGAGGGGCCAACTCCAAAAGCCTTTGTCCGCCTTCTGGAATGATAAGGGCATCAAAAGATACCTGCCCTAATGTATCCCGCTTAGACAGTCGTTTCAGCTGCGCTTTGGATTTAGGGTCATCAAGTGCTTCCAGTTTTTTGATTTGCTGCTTTAACTGCCATTGGCGGGCTTCATAATCCGCAATCTCCTTGGCAATGACTTGCAGCTCTTCAGATCCGGGAGCAAGATTTGATGGATAGCGCAGGATTTTGTCGAGCTCTAAACCCAGTTTCTCAGACGTTTGCTGAATATTTCGAATGACCGCATCTCCGTAAAGAGATTGAGGGGCTAGGACGGCAAACCTTGCCAAACCTTGCCGGTAGGAAAACTCCATAATCCGGGTAATCTGTTGTTCGGCAGTCAAGCCCATTAAATAAACGCCGTCTCCTGATACCGTGTTATCGGTTGAGAAAGTAAGGACGTTAATATTGTTGGCCGCTGCAATGGGCCGGACAGCGGATACTGACGTAGAAAATAAAGGACCCAGGATGATTTGCGCGCCTTCGCCAGTCGCAGCAAGTGCTGCATTTCTGGCACCAGCGGGTGAACCTTTTGTATCATAAGGCAAAAGGTGCAGATTTTTGTTCCCATGATCAAACAAGGCCATATAAGAGGCTCGAAGCAAGTCATTGCCAATGTTTTTATGTTGACCTGTCAAAGGCAGAAGAACAGCAATTTTTATGGCTTCTTCTTCATTTGTTAGGGCGGGTGGACGCAAACTAAGGGCGGGTTGACTGTCAAGGTCAGAAGGTATGGCATCTGGACTCAAATTGCTGTCTGGATCGAACACTTCTACAGTTTTTTCCTCAACATTAGAGGACGGCTGTTCAAGCGCCGGTGGGGCTGCTGTGGTTTTTGTGTTAGTATCTGGTTTAGTTGCGACAGGTTTTTCAGGCGAGCTTGTCAAATTAAAGGGAAGTGTTTGACAGCCAGCTAACAATAGGGAAAAGGCCAAACCAGCGGTCCATGTCAAAATAGATGATTTAGCAGGGAGTAGGTTTGAATTTTTTAGTGTGTCTTTGGCCGTCAACGGAATAGCTCCTACCCTGGTATCGTTTTTATATTTTGCAGTTGTAAAATGGCAGGAGTTGGACCGCGAGGCAAATGCTTAAGCTTAAGCAAGTATCAAAATGGACAAATAGGGGGCAGGTTCTTGACAAAAATTTCCAAAAAAACCCGACAGCGTAGACGTCAGTATGCTTATTATCGGGGGCGTTTCGCTGAAACTATTGCCACTTTTTTCCTAAGACTTAAAGGATATCACATTGTCGCGCGTGGGTACCGAAGGCCTGTGGGGGAGATTGATATTATTGCTCGGCGCAAAGGAGTGCTCATTGCAATAGAAGTGAAGCAACGGCAATCTCTTGAAAAAGCACTTCATGCCATACACGGTAAGCAACGTCGCCGTATTTCACGTGCGATGGAAGCTTTTATTGCAACCCGACCTGAGTTTTCACATATGGATATTCGATTTGATGTTCTTCTTATAACGTCTTTTTTAAGCAAGCCTGTTCATTTGGAAAATGCTTGGTAATCAGATTTTTTGTAGCCTTTATTCAGCTCTTGATAACAGATATAGTAGTGAAAATTATTTGATTGAGGCGTTTGAGTATGAAGTTTGTTGCTTTGTTGATTATCACTATGCTGAGTATGTTGCAGCTGACTTCCTGTACGCCCGTCGGCCTTGTGATCGGAGGGGTTGCGACCGCAGGTGTTACGATTGCAGAAGAGAGATCTCTGGATGACGCTGTAAATGATGCGAGCATTAAACTGAAAATCCTCAAAGCACTGCTCGAAAAAGATGAAGATCTCTTTGCTGATGTTTCCACTATCGTTATGGAAGGGCGTGTTCTTGTTACCGGTGAAGTTCCAAATGATGAGGATCGATCAATTGCAACATCAACAGTTTGGTCTGTTGCCGGGGTAAAAGAAGTTCTGAACGAATTGCAGGTTAGTGATAAAAATACCCTGACTTCTTCAAGTGGAGATAGTTGGATATCTGCAAAGTTAAGGGGGCGCCTTGTTCAGGATCTGGATGTAAAACACGTTAATTATAGTGTCGATACAGTGAACAAGATCGTGTATGTGATGGGAATTGCGCAAAATCAGGCGGAATTGGACAGAGTTATTTTACATGCAAGAGATATCTCAAGTGTTCGCAAGATTATCAGTCATGCAGTATTGAAGAAAAATAGATGAGCGAAAAGCTTGTATCGATAAGAAAAGACAATAAATAAACCGGGCGCCAAAATACAAAGATCAGGAAACAGGATAACACCATGAGCCTTGCCGTTGCTATTCAGATGGACCCAATTGAGGATGTGGATATTAATGGGGACAGTACTTTTGTTCTCGCACTAGAAGCGCAGGAGCGGGGGCATACTCTATTTCATTATGGCCCTGCTGACTTGTCCTATGTGGATGGTAAAGTGATTGCGAATGCACGCCCCTTAACTGTTCGGCGCGAATTGGGAAATCACTTCTCAGTTGGAGCCGTGGAGCGTCTTGACCTTGCCACTACTGATGTGGTTTTAATGCGCCAAGATCCCCCTTTCGACATGTCGTATATTACGGCTACACATCTTTTAGAGAGAATTCATCCGCAAACAGTGGTCGTGAATAATCCCGCAAGTGTTCGTAATGCACCGGAAAAGATTTTTGTAACCCAGTTTGACGGTGTTTTGCCGCCCACGGTTATTTCATCAGATCTTCGGGAAATCAAAGCTTTTCGGGATGAGTATAAGGATATCATCGTAAAGCCCCTTTATGGAAATGGGGGCGCCGGCGTTTTCCATTTAAAGCCTGAAGATGAAAATCTGACTGTTGTCCATGAACTGTTCACGCAATTTTATCGCGAACCCATGATTATCCAGAAATACCTGCCTGAAGTAAGGCAAGGGGACAAGCGGATTATTCTGGTTGATGGTAAACCTGTTGGCGCTATTAACCGTGTGCCGCCAGAGGGCGAAAGCCGGTCGAATATGCATGTTGGCGGGGCTGCTATGAGATCAACGCTTACCGTACGGGAAGAGGAGCTATGCGAAATCATCGGCCCGTCTTTGAAAGAGCAGGGTTTGATTTTCGTGGGCATTGATGTGATCGGTGATTATCTTACGGAGATAAATGTAACATCCCCTACGGGCCTTCAGGAAATTAACCGTTATGACGACGTGAAACTTGAGGCTGGCCTTTGGGATTGCATCGAAGAGAAGGTTATTCGCTAACAAAAGAGGTGGCTCGAAAACTCTCGAGCCACCTCTTTTGTTAAACTAGCTTTAACGCTATGTCGTTATTAGTCCGCTTTAACTTGGCCTAGGAAACGACCAACTTCCACATCAAGATCACTCGCCTCGCGAACAAGTTTTTCAGCAACTTGCTGTACTTTCACCGCTGATTGTCCCGTGTCATTGGCTGTCTGATTCACAGCTGTAATATTTTGGGTCACTTCCTGCGCGCTGTCAGCTGCTTGTTGGACGCTTCGGCTGATCTCGCTCGTCGCAGCGCCCTGTTCTTCAACTGCCGCTGAAATTGTAGTGGCAATTTCATTTATGCGTCCGATTGTCGTACTAATTCCGCCAATGGCCATGGCTGCCTGACTGGTTTCTTCCTGAACAGTTTTAATTTGTTCAGTGATGTCTTCCGTAGCTTTAGCTGTTTGGGTCGCTAGGTTTTTAACTTCAGATGCGACAACAGCAAAGCCTTTACCAGCATCTCCTGCCCGAGCAGCCTCAATGGTTGCGTTGAGGGCGAGCAGATTTGTTTGCCCGGCAATGTCGTTAATCAATCCGACAACATCTCCAATTTTGGCCGCTGCATCGTTGAGGCTTGTCATCATGACGTTTGATCGCTCTGCCTCATGCACAGCTTCACCGGCAATTGATGCGGCCTGACCAACTTGACGGCTTATCTCGTTGATGGAGGAGGAGAGTTCTTCTGTCGCTGCCGCCACAGAGTTAATGCTGCTACTTGAGTTTTGCGAGGCCGTAACAACATTCTGTGTCAAAGAAGATGTATCACCAGCAGAAGATGACATTGAGCCGGAAATTTGAGTCATTTCTGTTGTTGCGATAGAAAAATTATCAACCAGATGCTTAACGCTTCCTTCAAATTCAACCGCCAATTTATTCATTTCTTCACGTTTTCTGGCCTCTGCATTCAGGGCTTCGCGGTCTTTTTCTTCCTGCGCTTTGCGTTCAGTCTCAATGCGTTCGTTCCGTTGTTGTTCCTTCTCTTCTTCGCGATTTTTATTCTGAATATCAGTCTCAGCGCGAGCCGCTTGTGCATCGCGCGCTGTATCGCGGAAATCAACGATGGCATATCCGAGACGTGCAATTTCGTCATTGCCTTCTCGATAAATGCTCGAAGTCAGATCTCCTTCTGATAGCTTCCGAGCAGATTCAACCATCATCATCAAACGTCGAACAATGTTTCTTGAAATATAAAGCCATCCGATTGCAAACGCTACAATTACAGAAATAATTGCCGCAATTGCGAGGGTTATTTTCGTCTGCTCAGCCAGCTGTGAATTTTGCGATGTTGCCAATTGGACACTGTCTTCAATATTTGAGACGAAAGTATTGGCATCTGTGGAAAGTTTTTCTGCAATCAGTCGGCTTTGAGTCAGGATTTTGTCAGCAGCTTCAATTGCACCCAACTCAGCTGTGCGAATCTTGAAAACAAGTTGGTTATCAGTTCCTTTAGCACCCATAATCAAAAGCTGTTCAAAAAGTTGCTCCAATTTTTGTACGGCTTCATTATTGTCCCGTTGTACAAGTTTGGATAGCGGGCTTGCCATGCTTGATAAAGAAGACAAGAAACTGGAAGAAAGTTCACGGACGTCTTCTGCATTATCGGCGAGCGTTCCTTCAGCAAGTAAACTTAATAGCAGATATCCGCCACTTTGGAAGGTAAGGACATCTTCTTGGATGGCGAGAACGTTACGGCTGCTTTGATGTAATTCACTGAGATCATACTCCGTATCTTTCCCTGATTTGGCATCTTCAATAAGCGTTTCAACCAATTCATCAACAGCATCAGCGTTATCAAACATCTTAATGCGCAACGGGAGGAGCAGAGGTTGAGCTCCTGTCTTAAGTGTTTTTCGCAAATCAGCTAATTGAGCCATAATCTCTATGCGAAGCTTTGTCAGGCGTAAGCGTTCTTTAACATGTCCGTCCAGTGTTGTAAGGAGAGGCTCGAGAGTTTGAAGGCTCTCTTCAATTCTCATAAGAGCTGGATCTTCCTCAACAAAACTATTCAGTTCTTCAAGGCGAGTCTTTGCAATATCAATTGTCGCACTGAGGTTTTTGACACTTTCCTGCCGCGCACTGTCCGTTTGAGAAGATCTAAGTTGCGGTGTTGATGCTGCAATAGTTGTGGTGTCGTTGGCAAGTCTCAGAGCAAGGGCAATTGCAGGCACTTTTTGTTCAATTGTATTACTTTGGGCATTCGTTAGAACACCGATGCTGACCCAACTCAATCCACTGATTATAATCGTTAAAATTGTTACGATGGAAAAAGCAGCTGTTAACCGAAAGCCTATTCCAAACTTAGAATATTGCTTCACGCTCTCATCAGATTTTGAACTTTTATCGAGTGATTTTTTAAAAACTTTTAGCATAACTGCCCTTTTACCGTTACTTCGGTACCCCAATTTTTTGAATTTTCCCTTGATACGGAGATTAGGAGGGTTTTGGTTAAAATTCTCTTACAGTTGCTCATACTTGTTCCGGTGATCTGAAAATATCCAAAATTGAGGAAAAAATTCGCGCTTTCAGTTATTTTCTGTCTCAGATATTTCGCAATTAGGACGGAAATAGAAACAACAAAGATAAATCAATATTTTCTAAAAAAGAGAATTACTAGACTATATTTTCGAGCTATGATTGCTTTGTCAGTCACTGTCCTTTTTGGGGGGAGGATGCAAGCACGGATCACAACAGTTGCGTTTCAAGGGCTAGAAGTTTGCACGGTATCGGTGCAGGTTTTAATGGCTGCCGGTCTCCCTGCTTTCAACGTTGTGGGACTTCCAGATAAATCCGTAGCGGAAAGTCGCGAACGTGTTCGTGCGGCCCTGACCTCCCTAGGTGTTGGGCTGCCTCCTAAACGAATTACCGTTAATTTGGCGCCCGCGGATATGCCAAAAGAAGGTGGGCATTACGACTTGCCCATTGCACTGGGTATCCTTACGGCCATGGGAATTTTACCCGTTGATGAGATGGAGAATTACTTCGCCCTTGGGGAGTTGTCTTTGGATGGTAGCTGTATTCCTGTCTCCGGGATTTTGCCGGCTGCAGTTGAAGCGTGCGCTCAGGATAAAAATCTCATTTGCCCAAAAGCCTCCGGGAGTGAAGCAACATGGGCCGGGGATTTGGAAATCCTGGCACCAGACAGCTTACTAAGTCTTATTAATCACTTTAAGGGAATGCAGGTGCTTTCGCCGCCGAAAAAAGCGGAGATTAAAGGTGTCGAACAATTCTTGAAACTCGAGGATATAAAAGGGCAGGAGACTGCGAAAAGGGCATTAGAGGTTGCTGCCGCGGGGGGCCATAACCTTCTGATGAACGGCCCACCTGGATCTGGTAAATCCATGTTAGCGTCAAGATTACCTGGAATTTTACCACCGCTTGATGCTGCTGAAGCCCTAGAAGTCAGTATGATTTCAAGCATTGCAGGCGATTTGAAGGACGGCCAGTTATCCCGTACTCGCCCCTTTCGGGATCCCCATCATTCCTCGTCTGTGGCAGCGATGGTCGGTGGGGGACGAAAAGCGCGCCCGGGTGAGGTTTCCATGGCACATCTAGGTGTCCTTTTTTTAGACGAGTTACCAGAATTTAGCAGGCAAGTACTGGAATCGCTTCGTCAACCGGTGGAGGTTGGCAGGGTAATTATCGCGCGGGCAAATGCCCATGTATCCTATCCCGCCCGAATGCAGCTTATTGCCGCTATGAATCCCTGCAGATGTGGGCATTTGGATGACGCGAGCGAAGCTTGCGCCCGCGCCCCTAAATGCGCAGGTGAATACAGGTCAAAAATCTCTGGGCCAATGCTTGATCGGTTTGATTTATTTGTTGATGTTCCTGCCGTATCAGCGGGGGATTTGCTACTTCCTCCACCAACGGAGACAACTGAGATCGTTGCAGCGAGGGTACTTGCAGCTCGCGAAGTTCAACGGAAAAGATTTGCAGATATCGATCATCCCATGCCTATCCGGACGAATGCGGAGGCTGAGGGACAAATACTGGAGAGTATGGTTCAGCCGGATGCGGGGGGACAGTCTTTATTGCAAGACGCGATTGGCGCTCTAAAATTGTCGGCACGAGGTTATCACAGAGTATTAAAAGTTGCCCGAACCCTTGCAGACCTTGAGGGAAGTGATAAGGTTCTGCGCCCTCACATCGCCGAATCTCTAGCGTATCGCAGGGCGTTACGAGGGCGTGCTTAGGGGAATTGAAAGCTGCTTTAAGTTCGAGCGAAAACCCCGACTATGATCGTAATGCCTTGGTGTTGTAGGAGTGCGGCCAATGTCATGAAGCTCATTGCGTGAATTACTGTTCGCCGGAACAACATTGAAAAAACCAAACCCATTGCTGTGCTATAAGACAAAAATACACTCCAATACATCCAGCCACGCAGGTCAACGGACCCCATGTAAATGGCACTTGCCACGATCGCTACCAAAGACAGTATTAAAATTGGACGGGAGGGAACTCGTCTCCAGGACCGTTGCGCTACATAGCCCCAAATTCCCCACGAAATCCCGATCAAAATCATAGCTACAAATGGAAAGGGTAGGAGAAAAACCCAATCGTAATCGAAGGGGAGGGGTAACAATTTGTAGACATCATTTAGTGACATTTTAAGAGATCCAATCGGGTTCCATTCCAGCGGTAATAGTTCCTTCCTTACAGTGAGGGCAAGGACCGTCCCGCAGAAACCACATGTCTTTTATCTCCTTTGAGGCGCAGGAAGGACATTTATTTGGTTTTAACTCAGGAACATGAAACCACTGATCCTTGCAACTCAGGCAAATATGATCGGAACCCCATCCTGTATGAGATTCCATGAAAGTTTTCCTGTCCGCGAATGAGTGAAGTTCAGCCCAACCTTTACATTTCTCCAATATTTGATTGATAAAATCGACCTCTTCGTCAGAACATACACTCACATTGTCTTTGTCGTCCCGTACATAGTGCTTGTTTGGACTCACAACGTCGTTGTAATTGCAGTGGGAACATTGGAATTTGTATCCGACACCCATACTAGCTTGCTCCTATTTACTCTCTGGCCAAACCAAAATGGCTTCGGGTCCTTTTTTGCCTGCACGCATATCTCTACCGAGATTAACGATAATTTTGTCTTCTCTGAACCGGATATCTGCTGGCCATGCTGACGTTTCGTTCAGCAGGATTTTTTCCGTTTTTAAAGAAGGATCAAACAAGACGATCCTCTCTCCATGTATCCCCCGGTTCCAAAGAGTGAGGAGTACTGGATTCTTATAGGCCGTCAGGGTCAAAACTCGAGCCGAAATAAACGCATCTGAAATTCCAAATTCATTAGCGTAATTTAGTAACTCTTCGCCGGATTCGGCATTACTCACCTTGAGAAAAAGTTCACTTTCTTCTTGGTACACAAGTATATTCCAGGCAACTTCGGCACTATCAGGGGCGTATTTCTGAAAATGGTGAACCCCTAATTCTGATAGAGCAATCACGAGCCTATCCGGTTGACCAGCCTGAAGCTGAATCGAGCTCAGTAATGCAAGGGATAATACCACTCCAAAAAGTAAGGCGGATGTAAAAAAACTATACATCACTTCCTACACTTCGCCGTGAGTTTAAAACCAGAGCTTCGGGAGCGTGGTTGATACCAAGAGGACGTGGCGCCAACCTGTTTTCCTTTTATGTCGATGGTCGCATGTTTTAAATGAATTTTTCTAACAGTCACATATCGCCATTTTTTTGAACAAAGGTTGTTCTTCCGTACCTTTGTTGTCTCGACTTTTCGATCAACGCCTACTCTGGCTAGCCCCTCATCATTAAATCCATTAGCAAACAGAAATTTTGCGGGAATGGCCCATTCGCCGTTGTGCTCGTACTTATAGCCCCACAATGCCGACCCTTTATCTTGGGCCGGTATCACCTTCAACCGAGCATATAGAGAGTTTAGATTTGCCTCAGATGCAGCCAACTCCGCTCGCTTTGCTTCTTCCCATTGGCTGTAGACATGGGTGCTTTTTTTGTAATCGTTAAGTGATTGATTCAACACGGCTAATTGCTGTTCTACCCATTTTGATATTTTGGTTCGTTGAACTAAATACTGATGTTCCAGTTTTGGGACGACATACCGTTTAGGGACGCCTTTTTCAAGGTTTTCGAATGCCACAACTAGCTGCTCGCGTACCTTGTCCAAAGCGGGGATCGTGCCCGCCCAATCCAACTGATCCTCCAGATACTTAAATTCTAACTCCATATTTTCTGTTGGTAAGCCCAAAGTTGAATTAAGAACGTAAAGATGTTCTTTTGCACCCTTTAACATCCGCCTAAGGGGTTCTTTATCTGATTTCCGTTTTAACCAGCGCAATGCTTCGCCCAAGCGAACCTTGGCAGTCATGGTTTCACCACTACGTCCTTCAAGTTTTTTCGCAGACATTAAGGTTTTAGCACTGTCTTCTGTAAAAGGTTGATGGGTCCCAATCGACTTCATTAACTTGTTCCATGAAGGTGAACCTGTGACGTTGTAGCTCCAGTTTGGCCCGGCCTTGTCGGGCACACCCGCATCGAAAGTGACGGTCGCTTCTTTTCCAACGCCTGGACGGGCAAGGGTTATCCTGACTTTTACATCATAAATACGAATGGTCTCAAGGATGTGCGGAGGGAGATCACTAATGGGGAAACTTTGTTGGTAGCCTTTGAAAGATGTCAAGTCTTCGCCAACAATCTTACCGGTAATTGGAAACCGCCAACGTATAGATAAATTACGGAGAGGTTCGTTTAATAAAGTGTCTAGTTTCCATTTTACATCATACTCAAATAGGACTTCAGCGTTATAGAGACTTGCAGCCATGCCCCTGATATTAGACAGCTTTCCCTCAAATGCCCAAGCGTGGGAGGAAACTAAAAAGATAAGTGTGAATACGGGTATTATTTTGCGAAAATCCACGAGCGGCCCTCCTGTGCAAAAGTCGCGATGCGGTTGAACGGACGGATATCAACCTCTCGTCGTCTGTTTGGCACAGTATGCCAACGTTTTTTGGTTGTTCGGCCTTTGGTCTCATTGGGTTTTTGGTCAGAGCCCAGAGGAACGTCGATCGCAACTGTTTTAGATTCCAGAGGATAAATTGGGGGGTCGAAAGCGAGTGGACGCCATTTTTCTGAGTTCATGGGATCGACTTCTAGATTTTTTAAAATGCCGTTGGTGCCATTGGTGATTTCAAGTATGAGAATTGCCCGCGCGTTTGTTGTGGCTTTAAGGTCCCATTTCACGGGCATGACCTGGATCGCATTTCCTACTTGTTCCGGCGACATAGTTATTTTATCCCAAGCCTCAATATCTGCGCTCAAGTCTGAAGTTGGGTGGCCCAGAATATCGGACCCTTTAACCCAACGTGGTAATTGATCTTCAAAGCCGCGAATTGGATTGACGATAAAAGTTAGGGCAAAAACAATGGAGAAGATGGTCTTGGCAAGTATCCCTCGACTCAACATCGCGGCCCAGAGTAACCCAACGATGGGAACCAAAGCCCACAAACCAGATGTAGCTTCACCATAAAAAAACTTAGGTGCATAAGCGCTAAGAGAGGCGATAATGGCGCCCACGAGAATAATAAAAATTGCCCCTAAAAAGGTCCCGTCTGGTTTTCTCTCTTGGGCTTTTTTCTTTAAAATTAGTGTTACTTCGTTGCTTCTCTCAGTTGCATTGGAGCCGTCAGTGAAGTCAGCCAGCTCTGTTGGGGAGAAGGCAATTTCAATTTCAAACTTTATGGCCTCTTCAATTTCTTCCGGTGTTTCTTCCGTAAATTCATAAGAGAAATCTACCTCCGCTGAGGTGGCTGGGATATCGGTTTCAAGGGTGATGAAAACAGCACCCTCAAGGTCAAGGCGATCACCAACCACAGGCTGCGGTTCGTGTACAATGCCTTCCAATGGGCAGCCGATCCAATGCAGGCCTTTATCGGTGTCAACGAGAAGTATTTTGTTATCTTCAAGAATTTCATATCCCGGCTCATGGATAACTCTGACAACAGTTATGCAGCCAAGTTCTTTAGGCACCTGGGATTTAAGCTTCACTATGGACATGATTGGGCAATCGGAAGGATAAAGACAAATGAGTGTCCATCGCGGACTTTGATCCGTCGTATGCTAAATAACTTTAAGGCGAATGAAAAGGCATAAAGCAATCAATTCAATGGCTTGATTTTTCTGATTTTAGGCTGGCCCGAATTTTTTGTGTTTAGCAATGAAGTGCCCCGAGTTTGGATTTCGGAGCACTTCATGTTTTAGCAAGTATGGTATTTTAGAGACATTAAGTCAGGGTGATCAAGGCCCAGCCAGCCAAAGATGACAAAACGAGAACACGTCCAATTCCCCAATGTAAGCGTAGTAATAACAGGCCGCATATGGCGGATAGAAGAGCAACTCGCCAGTCAATTGAAGCAAATTCAGGACGCCAGAGCGTAATAAATCCATATTCTTCAAGTGTTACAGCCGCAAACAAAACATGCAATCCAAACCATATTGATAAGTTCATGATGACGCCAACGACCGCTGCGGTTATGGCCATGAGCGCACCGCTTAGACGAGGACGTGTTGAAATCCAGTCAATGTAGGGAGCGCCTGCAAATATCCAGAGAAAGCAGGGAACGAATGTCGCCCAAAGTGTAATGGCCGCCCCTGCAAGGCCCGCTGCCATGCCGCCTTCTCGGAAGGCCGCTATGAAACCTACAAATTCAGTTACCAGAATGAGCGGTCCCGGTGTTGTTTCAGCAAGACCGAGGCCATCCATCATCTCGCCTGCTGTCAGCCATCCAAATTGAACAACAACGTCTTGAGCCATATAGGCCAAGACTGCATAAGCCCCCCCAAAAGTAACCACTGCTAATTTGGAAAAGAAAGTGCCTATGGTGCCAAGAAGGGAGGATGCAAAAATCGGATCGATGAGGGCAATTGGGATTAACCAAATAACAAGCCAGACTAGGATTGTGAAAATTGTTTTTTGCACGGATGTTGTCGCTTTGATTTCAGCAATATCATCATCGCTTGCGCGTGGTTGAAAACAAAAACCATAAAGGCCTGCGGCAAAAACAATAAGAGGGTATGGCAAAGACAAGAAAAATAGGCCTACGAAGGCAGCACCCGCAATCATCCAATGGATGGATGATTTCAACGCCCGTTTCGCCACCCGTAATAAGGCCTCAATGACGATAATCAAAACGGCGGCTTTGACCCCTAAAAATAAGGCGCTGACCATTGGTACCGACCCTAATGTGGCATAGACAATGGCAAGGGTTAGGACAATAGCTGCGCCAGGCAGAACAAATAGCAATCCTGCGGCAAGCCCCCCTTTCAAACCGTGCAATCGCCACCCGGCATAGGTTGCCAGTTGCATGGCTTCTGGTCCCGGTAGAAGCATGCAAAAGCTAAGGGCATTGAGAAATTGCTTCTCGGTCAACCAAGAATTTTCTTCAACCAAAAAGCGGTGCATTAAGGAGATCTGAGCTGCGGGCCCTCCAAAGGACAGAATGCCAATTTTTGCGAAAATCTTGAACATCTGAAGGAAGGAAGGGTGAGCCGGGATTTTGAGTGTGCTTTCAAAGGTTTGTGCACTCATTTCCTTACACCTTCCTTGGCGTTCCGGGCCAATCATGGCCTTCATTTGATGCATCCCGTGACCAGCGATAAAAGGCATCATAAAGATGCATCCCCGCATCCAGTTGCGCTAAATCATCTTTATACATGCGGGAGAGGCCCAAGGACGCCGCCATTAATCCAGCGGCCTCTGGTGCCAAATCATGACGGTTGGTATCTGCGCCGCGAACAATGGTCGCTAAACGATCAAGAGCCTCACTATGCAAGCCAAATTCTTCGATCATCGTGTCGAAGGTGCATTGGTCCTCTTTATGACTCCAAAAACAGTCATCAGTATCGAAGGGGGTCGCGTCAAACTTTTTAGCCACATTTAATACTTGAGACGGTGTAACAAAAAGAAACTGAGCCGTCGGATCAACAAATCGCTTTATGAGCCAAGGGCAAGCAATCCGGTCAATTTTTGGTCGTTGACGGGTAACCCAAACTGTTTGCCCTGCTATATTTCGGGATGGAACTTTATTAGATGGGATCAAAGAAAAGCCTTTGTCCCGCCAAGCAAATTGGCCTCCTTCAAGTGTCTCCGCAACAACACCAAGGTTGCGGAGGATTGCAGCGGCTCCCTGACTGATTTTAAACCCTTTTTGGCAATAGATAATATATTTGGGTCTGCTAACTCGGGTGATGAGAAAGGCTATATCTTGGAATGAGTGACGAATTGCACCCGGAATAAGGCGGGGATCATCATCAAAATCTTCATCTGTACGGACGTCGACAATTAAGGGACAATCGGGCGTTCCAATTAGGCGAGCAAGTTGCGAAACTGATATTTCTGTTGGTGATGCCATGATGCATCCTTTCCATAAGTTTTTTGTATGGCAGGATGCGGGATTGGGCTGACGCCTCACGGGGCACCCGCGCGCCCCATACCTATTCAATATCAAGGCTGGCTTGCCTTTGTCAAATTCTATTATTGAAAAATTGAGAGACGCGTTTGTAGAAAATTGTGGATTAGTTGGATTTATAATCCAGTTTTTCCAGATTTCTTCGGGCAGTCTCTCCCGCTGGACTATGGGGTGAAATGGATAGGACATTCATCCAGTCTTTGCGTGCCTGATCTTTGTTGCCCGCCAATCTGTGAAGAATTCCCCGTTCGATCAAAGCATCGATCAAGTCTGGATGCAAAGAGAGGGCCAGTTCGACGTCTTCCATAGCACGTTTGTTATTTCCCAATTGTCGCAAGGCCGCCGCTCTGAAAGTAAGGGCATCAGTGTGAGTTGGATCCAAACGAAGCACCTTATCCAGATCATTGAAGGCCTCTTGGTAATTCTCAGCTTGCGCCAGAATTCGGCTTCGATCAACAAGAAGTTCTACATTATCAGGTTCGATCTCTAGCGCTGCCGTGGCAACGGCGTTGGCTCTGGCATAATTTTCGGCAAGGAGCCAAGTGTTTGCCGCTTGGCTTAAGGTTGGAATAACAAAGTCAGAGCCTGTGGCCCGCATCTCTTCGGCCAGCTTCTCTAGGCGAGGGGCTGCGAGGTGATATTTCTTCATTTCGATGAGAGCAAGAGCGGCGCAGTGGCGAGCCGGGAATCCTCCGCCTTGATCCCGCCAGCTCAAAGCAGAACCAAATGCAAGTTCCGGTTCGCGTTTAGTCAACTTGATACAAGCTTTGTACTCACTCGCCTGATCTTGCGAAGCCGCTTTTGCGTTCCCCCAATAGGGAACGAGGGCAAGAAGAATAAGAGGAAAGAGGAATTTTATTGCGTCCTTCAAACATACACAAGTCACTTATTTTTCCTCATTTTCTCACAAAAGATACGGAACATCGTCTCGATTTTATACAAGCCGCGAAAAAATACGAACCAATTACGGCGCATTTATGAAGGATTGATTGTAATGAGTGAAATGAAACAGGACGACGAATTTTTTATCCCTTCTAATAAATCCGTAATTCCGGGTCAGGCAAACGGGGAATTTTATCCAAATAACAGGAGCGGGGCTGCATGTTATGCACTTGATGTTGCTGTGCCCCCCCCCGGTATTCGAGGGATTGAGCCGTCTTTTGCCCTTTATTATAACAGCTTGCAAGAAAATGCAGATACAATCCTTGGGCGTGGGTGGACTCTTGTGGGATTGCCAATTATTCAGCGAAAAGGGCCTTCTACCTTCTTAAAGAATGGGAAAAAAATAGCACTAGACCGTGACGGAAAAGGAGCATTTTACTGTTTTGATCTAGATGGTACCAAAACCACGTACCGTCCAATTCAAGGAAAAAATAAAGAAACCTTACAAGTAACTGAAGTTTCGGATTTATTCGGCAACATAATGTTGGTGAATTACGGGGATGACGCATCGATTACCTCGGCCCAATATGGGACAAAATCTACTCAAAACCGCCTTGTGCGTTTCGTTTATCAGAAAAAGACAGGTTTTCTGACGAATATCGAGACGCGCATTAGGGATAAATGGGTTCAAAATTACAAAATTGCACATCACAACGGTACTGTAAATTCGATTACTTTAGTTGCAAATGATCAGAACAATTTGGGACAAGTTGTTGAGAGAGAGCCCATCACATTTGATTATTATCAAACCAACGGTCTTCCTGACCACCTTGCTTTAATTACTGAAACTTCGGGTCTTAAGATCAATCTGGATTATTCTGAAATACTAGGTGTTTTGTCCGGATATCAAAGGATTGTTAAACGTCCCTTTCAAAAGGAGTCTGTTTATTCATTTAAAATTGAGAGCCGGGATTTAGCGATCGATATTGCTGGTGACCCTTATTTTGAGAAAATCTCATTTTGGGATGAAAGCGAGCAAGCTGGAAAATACTGGCGCTATGGGAATAAAGGAAAACAAGCGGGGTTACTTCTAATTGAGGGTACATTTGGTGGGATGTCGACTGAAACCGAGGAGAAGGGAACTTATCCGTTTTTTGATCCTAATGCTGAGAAAGTAGCTCATTATTATAAAACGTCTGAAAGCGAATTCCAGTATATTTGGAACAAGAAAACCAACGAATTTCTTCAATCTGAAAAGAAATCCCGATTATATGTAGAACCCGGAAAGCATCTACCCTTCGCAACCAAAATATTTGGCTATGATGAGGACGGTCAGCTGATCCGTCAAACAGATGCGACCAAAACAGCAACACGAGAATATATCCGAGGTCTGGGGCCAGGAAATCCACGTTTTTTAAGTCGCTCGAGTCTTTACGATACTTCTAAGATGAAAAATACTGGAATAGAAAACCTTCTGAAAGACGATAAATTCGACCATAAATTTGATGCGAATACAGGTCATATTGTCTCTATCTCTCACAGTATACTGATTGACAAAGGGGTCTACTCAAATCCTGAAATTAGCGAAATTGATAATATAGGACACCCTGTAAGGCTGACCAGTGCCAATGGTATGGTCACACAAACCTCCTATGACAAAAACCACTTTGCGACAGAAGAAACATTGTCTTCAAAAGATGGAAAAAATGTGGTGGTGCAAAAAACAGTTCGGGAACCGGCTTTTGGAAATATTGTCTATTCGAAGACGTTTGATGGGGCAATCACGCAGCAACAACAGGACCCCTTTGGTCAATTGCTTTCGGTTTATGGGTTCGATCCGAGCACCCCTTCAACATGGCTAATTGATGATGGACTGACATTGCGTAATTCAACTGAGACTTTTTACTGCTCAAAATTTCATTCAGTTGTCACCAGAGAGCAGAGATCTGCATCTGGGAATAAAGGGTTGTTGGAAACGCGAACAGTTCTTGACGCCCTCTTTCGCCCAGTCATCGTGATGAAGGAAATTGCCAAAAAGAAATGGTCTGTGAGCTTTACTTTCTATGGGTCGCTGACAAGAGAGGTGGCTGTAAGTCTGCCAATTGAGCTAACGTCTACAAAGGATGGTCTTGCAAAAGCAATTCGAGCGATAAAACGAAGCAAGGTTTTATGGACTGAGAACGTTTGGGATGCATTCGGTCGTGAGGCTGGCGTAATAAACGCTGACGGATCGGTGCAGAGGGTCGTCTACAGTTTGTCAGACGTAGGTGAAATTAGTGTTGCGCGTGTAGCACTCTCCGCGAAAGGGAAACTTGGAAGTTCTTCTCAAGAAACCATGGATGAAAGTGGTTTGGTGAAATCCACCCATCAAGGCGATGCTGAACCAACAGAGTATGTGCATGATGTTTTAGGGTAGGTAATCCAAAAGAAAGATCCTTCAGGTCAAACGACGCGCTATGAATGGAATTCAATAGGACAGTGCGTTCTAGAAGATAATCCTGTGACGGGACTTCGGAGGCAAAAGACCGACAAATCGCTGCTGATGGTGGAAGAAAGGATTAATGGAACTGTTGTCAGCTATAAATATGATTGGCAAGGGCGCGTCATTCAAAAATCCTTTAATGCGGAGGGGCAAGTCCCGCGGTTATATAGCCTAAAATATGAGGCATTTCCCCACAATAGAAGCACGTCGATAACGGCAACCCACCCTGATGGTTGGGAGACCAAACTGGAATTTGCTCCCACTGGAGAAGAGATAAGCCGGAAAGTAAGTTTTGGTCCGTCTTATACAGAAACAATCAAGACAGATTTGCATGGGGATGGAAGCGTAAAGGCTCGCCATTTTCCGGATGGTCGGAGCCTGGAATTTAACTATTCAGGAACAGGTTGGATTACACAAATTGGATGGCAAGATGGATCCGCGCCATTAGCAAGCTTTTCGGAACATGATTTGAACGGTCGGCCCCAAGAGACTCGATTTGCCAATGGCGTGACAGAACGGCGGGTCTTTGCTGATACAGGAAATATGACCCATTTTTCAGTCATGAAAGAAGGAGCTGCTAATAAAGCACCGTATATTAATCAAACATTTACGCACATCCCCGGTCATATGGGGTTGTTGGACACGGCGAATTTCAGCGGTACTAGCGAAGTGTCAAGGCAGGAAGATTATCACTATGACGCTTTTGGTCGTCTAGAGTCTGTTGGCGGGGATGAAAAAACATCAGGTGAGTATTTTCGCCATGGTCTCGCCGGAAACCTGTCAGACTTTAAACGGTCCGATGGGATGCCGGCAGCTAGGCTCACTGACGGGTTAAACCATAATGTGGAAATTGCTACTGAAAACGGAACCGAGTGGGCCTTTGAATATGGAGACGAGGGGCATTGCAAGACTGCTCGTGGAGGGGATCAATCATGGGAGTATTTCTTTGGTCCTGATAACATCCTGGAAAAACTGGTTGGGGAACGATCCGGGGTCTTTTTTCAGTCAAACAGTGTCAGTGATGCGTATGGAGATCGGCTGGTCAAAGCCGACAGCACTGGCGATACAATTTTGTTCGTCGCTCCCGATTTTCAAATTACGCGAAAAGCGGGTGGGGAGACTCTATCGACCATTTTGCTTTTGTCTGAGAACGGCTGTGTCGGAGAAATGACCAAAGCCTACGACAGCAATACAAAAAAGAAGCCACTGTTTAAAGAATTTAATTTGGGCGCCCAGAAATATACGCCCCCGTATGGCGAGAATCTAAAAGTGACGAAGCGTATTCCAGGTCAAGTGTTTCTGCATTTGGATCAGCGGGGAAGTACGATCTTGGCAACAAATGAAAAGGGCGGCGAGCTTGCCAGTTTGAAATTTGATGCTTATGGCAAAGTTGATGAGCGGCATAGTTCTGGTACCTGTTCCTTTACCCTGTCTTTTGCAGGAATGCAGATTGATCCGCTCAGTGGATTGTATTTTGCTGGCGCCCGATACTATTCACCAGAATTTCTGTGCTTTCTAAGCCCGGATCCCAATCAATCCACGACTGATCCATACGCTTATCCGAGCGATCCGATAAATTACTTTGATTTTGAGGGGAGATGTGGATGGCGAGATTGGGGACGGTCATTTGTTAGGAATTTTGGGCGGAAAACAACGGCGCTTGGACAAGGTGTTTTTGCAGCGGCCGGCGGGTTTCTTTTGTATTTTGCATGGGATCGAGCAGTATTTGGCTATGATACAGAACTTGCGACCAGATGGGGGCTTGCCATTGGATTCTGGTTCTTCCAGTTGGCTACTTTAAGTAAATCCATAGGATACTGCTATAACGAGCGCCGTCGTATTTGTTGTCAAAATCGCTGTGGAAATTCACAAATAACGACACTTACATCAGATTTATTACGGATCGTGTGTGGTGCTGCGATTGGGGTTGTGTGGTTAGGACCCCTTCTTTCCTTTCTTGGGAATGAAGACTGCCCTGCCTGGGAAATGTTCAATTGCGCACCAGAGTTTTATCGAATGAGCGCCATAAGAGGATGTTTCCCAAGTCTAGTCGCGGGGATTATTGGCGTTGGTTTCAGAAGACTCCTAGAACGGTGTTCTTGTTCTTCAAATACTTTGTTGAGCCAATATTTGACGGGTATTGTAAATACTTGGATCGGGTTCGCTGGATGGCAGGGAGCAGATACCCTTATTCTTTTTTATGGATATGGCCAGACTTTTCCAGAGATTGTCGCAGGAAAAGCATCTTTTGTAACAGGCGAAATTATGTTTGCGCTTTTACTTGCTCAACCAAATCCGTTTTGGGGATTATTTCCTGCCGTTCTTAATTCCTCCTGTTTTAATAGACGTGTGTGGGACCGGCTATTTGAACCGCGAGGCATTTTTCCTGATGATCATGCTTATGCGGGAGAGAGAATTCGTTGGTTGGGGGCGGCCATTCCGTCAAGTATATCAGGAGCTGGAGCTCCCGGGCCCAGACCTTTCGTCATTGCATTAGGGCCTGTGCCCCCAATAGGCCTTCGGTTGGTCATACCTCAAGTTGGGGCCCGTGCCACTGGCCCTCGTATTGTTGAGGTTGAGAATGACGCTGATTTCGTTGAAAATATTGAACTCATGGAAGAGGGAAGAATCAGTATCTCGGATGGTGTGGATGAAGATCAGCCCGACGATGCGCTATTTCTTGATGTGGAACAAGTGGATAGTGACTCTGAAGTAGGCGTTGCTAGGTTGCGGGAAATTGAGCCAAGTGAAGAGAATGCGTCCGACGATGATGATGAAATTTGATCGTAATTTTAAATTAAAAGCAGGAAGCGGCGCCATAAATCGGACTTAATTCGTTTTTACATGTCATAGTGGTGTAAATATCGAAAGAAATTTTATGATGAAAATAGCGCTTCTTCCTGCTGCCTTTTTAATAATGACCTCTGCGGTGTCGGCTGGGGAGGTTTATGCTCCGGCCCCTCTTCAAGATAAAGTTGTTTTTTCGCTGCAAAAAGAAGGATGGGTTACAACAAAATCTGCGAAGGTCATTGTCAATTTTGACATTGTACAACAGCAGGAATCTGCATCGGAATTAAAGGGACAGGTTATGTCTTCTTTGAAGAGCCTAGCATCCGGTGCCCAGTGGCAAATTACGTCATCGGTTGAGAGGAAAGACAGTTCTGGTCTGAACCGCTGGTTTGTCTCCGCCGAAGCGCGGGTGAGTGAAAAAGATGTTTCAGGTTTGAGTGATCGGGCTGAGAAGACCGGGCGTAAAGGCTTTAAAATTCGTATAAGCCGTGTCGATTTCTCTCCATCCTTGAATGAAAAAGAAGAAGGCCTTGGGCTGCTTCGTGCGCTGGTTTATAAAAGTGCATTGGAAGAAGCAAAACGCCTGAATGATATTATTCCAGAGAGACGTTATCGGATTTTTAAAGTAGAGTTTGGTGGCCTTAATGGACGTCCAAGACCGACGTCACAACTTATGAGATCTGCGCCAAAGGCGGAGATGACTATGAGTTCAGATGCTAGATCAGGTGGCGCTGCCGCGACTGAGATTGCGGTTTCTCGCCGTCAATCAATTTCCGCGACCGTGACACTCTCTTCAAGCCCGCAGACGCAGAAATAAATAAAGAGTAGTACCTTGTTATGACGCCCTTCTTGTTTTGTTTTGGACTTGGCTTTACGGCATCCGAAGTGATTTCTCAGCTTCCCGATTGGGACGTGGGGGGTACGCAAAGGCATCCTGTTCAAAAGAATGAAAATACAGCCCACCAAATCAAACTAATACAATTTGACGGTCTTCTGCCTGCTCACGATTTGGAGGAGTTAGATCAGAAGATCACGCATATCCTGCTGTCAGTGCCGCCCGGTGAGCATGGGGATCCTGTTTATAATCTGATGGGGGAATGGATTTCAAATTTACCCAATTTGCAGTGGATTGGGTATCTTTCTACAACAGGCGTGTATGGAAATTTAGAAGGCGCGACAGCAACCGAAGATATGCCTTGTAATCCTTCTGGCCTGCGAGGCTCCCGGCGCATGAGGGCGGAACAAGATTGGCTGGAGCTGTATAATAGCAAGGCGCTTCCAATCCATATCTTCAGGTTGCCCGGTATTTATGGCCCAAATCGCAATCAGCTTGATTCTGTTAAGTCCGGGAAAGCTCATAGAATTGTGAAGAAAGGCCATGTTTTTTCGCGTATTCATGTAGAAGATTTAGCGCAAATAATTACAGCTTCCATGAAAGCTCCTAATCCCGGACAAATTTATAATGTGTCTGATGATGAAGCGGCGCCGCCACAGGATGTTGTAACTTATGCCGCGAAATTACTGAATGTCGATCCACCACCGCTTCAGGATTTCGACACAGCAGATTTAAGCCCAATGGCGAGAAGTTTCTATGCGGATAATAAACGTGTGAGTAATAACCGAATTAAAACTGAACTTGGTGTTTCTTTAAGATACCCTACATATAGGCAAGGGTTGGATGCTTTATTTAAAAATATGTGATACGGCTTGTCCAAGAGATAGTCTTTTATGCGGGTCGAGTGAGTAGTAAAGATGCCAAGAGCCAAACTCTTTAATCGAGAAGATGCCCTTCAAAATGCCATGCAGGCTTTCTGGGCGCGGGGCTATGAAGCAACGTCAATTCAAGAATTAGTGGATTGTATGGGAATTAACCGGGGGAGCCTTTATGACACCTTCGGCGATAAGCATAGTTTGTTTTTGGCGGCACTGGATCAGTACACTGCAAAATCACTATTGCGCGGTAGCGCCTTGAGTAAGGAAGGAAATGCGCGAGATATATTAACTGAATTTCTACGCGCGTTTATGTTTCGAAACCTTGATGATCCTCAAAAACGAGGCTGCTTTATTACCAATACAGCGGTCGAACGCTCTTCTCACGATGCGGATTGTGCGACGAGAATTCGAGATTATTTTTCTCATATTGAAAAAGAGCTGGAAGCGCTGATAGAACGTGGCCAGAAGGACAAGACGATCACAACAACTCGTGATCCGGCTACTTTAGCTGCTTTTTTTATTGGCGTCATGCAGGGTATTCGAGTGGTTGCCAAGGTAAATCCTGAGGAGGCTTGTCTGCGTCCTTTGGTTGAGGTAGCGTTAGCCTCTTTAGACAGTTAATTCGGAGGCAATTTTGGATTTCAGCGTTGAATTATGGGCATCTGTCACGAACGCCGTAATCTTTTTGTGCCTTGTTGCCATTCCTTGGACATCAGGGATATCCCGGTTTTTAACCCTCATTGTGGGCGGCGGCGGGTTTGTCTGTCTGTTGGGCTTCGATTTTTTTGTGGGCTTCCAAAAAGACGATTTGGGGTTATCCACTGACTTGATGTTACTCACCCTTTCAAAAGGTATCTTCTTCTTCACGGCAAGTTACGGGATCGAGAAAATTTTCAGAACATTCTTATCTGGATCGCGAACAGAAGATCGACCACTTGACCCGCAAGAGAGTGAAATCTCTCGCAGGTTTGATCGCAATATGCGTGGCCTTAAAGATGTTGGCGCGGATAAAGGTAAAAAGTAGGACTTTAAGTCGCCGGATTGTTTGTGTAGTGATGAATAAGGTTTTTTGCGTCTTCCGAATCCCATTCGGCAGGCCCCACCAAGCGCCCAATTTCTCGACCTTCCTTATCAATTAACAAGGTTGCAGGTAATCCGAATACACCGGCAGATCGGCCTGATTTGACGGTTTTGTCGTTAAATGGGGCCAAATTCTCAATTTTTAGGGATTTTAGAAACTTTTTTACCTTCTCGATTCCTTTTAAATCCTGACCAATTGCCAGAACTTGAAATTTGTCGGATTTTAGCTCAGCCTGAAGCCTGTCTATGCTGGGCATTTCTTTTCGGCAAGGCGCGCACCACGTAGCCCAGAAATTGACTAATAGAACTTTTCCCTTAAAGTCAGACAAATTGCGGGATTTCCCCTCTCCATCAACGAAAGAAAAGTCGGCTAACTCCTCTCTTTCAGGGGAAATTGCGAAATTTTGCATCTCACCGATAAGTAAACTCTTCGCATTTTGGGAAAAAGCGGTTGATGTACCCGCCCCAAGGCCTGTAAATGTAAAGGCAATTAGAAGGGATGCTAATGCTAACTTTCTGGTTTTCATTATCTTACTTTGTCCAATAGTTAAAAGAGAGCCCAAAAAAATGAGCGCAAATGAGCTTTGGGGAGGCAGATTTGCCAAAGGCCCCGCAGAAATTATGGAACGTATCAATGCCTCCATTGATTTCGATCGACGGCTCTACGCACAAGATATTACCGGATCCATGGCGCATTCAACGATGTTGATCAAACAGGGTATAATAACGCCAGAAGATGGAAAGAAAATTCAGGATGGATTGCAGACAATTCTTCGTGAGATAGAAGCCGGTAACTTCAAAACAGATCCTGCATTGGAAGATATCCATATGCATGTGGAAGCCAGATTGCGCGAATTAATCGGCGATGCGGCTGGCCGTCTTCATACGGCTCGTTCCCGGAATGATCAGGTTGCGACAGATATGAGGCTTTGGGTTCGCGATACCATGGACCATCTGGACGGAGAGCTGAAAGATTTGCAGGATGCGCTTGTCGGGCAGGCGGATGCGGAGGCTGATACGGTCATGCCGGGCTTTACCCATTTGCAAGCTGCCCAGCCTGTGACATTCGGACATCACATGCTGGCTTATGTTGAAATGTTTGGTCGGGATCGCTCTCGCCTTAAAGACGCGCGGGCGCGCCTCAATGAAAGCCCTTTGGGGTCGGCAGCTCTCGCTGGAACCTCATTCCCTATTGATCGGGAAATGACAGCAACAGAACTGGGCTTTGATCGTCCAACCGCAAATTCTCTGGATGGGGTCTCTGATCGGGACTTTGCTCTAGAGTTTTTAAGCTTCGCGTCTATCTGTTCCATGCATTTGTCTCGCTTAGCAGAAGAGATTGTCATCTGGTCAAGCGCACAATTTCGTTTCGTCGAATGTTCCGATAGCTTTTCCACTGGCTCCTCCATTATGCCGCAGAAGAAAAACCCTGATGCTGCTGAACTTATTCGTGGCAAGGCTGGACGGAGTGCGGGTGCTTTCACATCCTTGTTGATGATGATGAAAGGCCTTCCCATGACTTATGGTAAGGATATGCAAGAAGATAAGGAGCCTGTTTTTGATGCTGCTGATAACTTACAGCTCTGTCTTGCTGCTATGAGTGGCATGGTCAGGGATATTAAAGTGAACGGCGATGTTATGACTGCAGCCTCAGGCGCTGGCTTCACGACAGCAACAGACCTTGCTGATTGGCTTGTGCAAAAACTGAATATGCCTTTCCGCAACGCTCATCATGTAACTGGGGCGCTTGTTAAACTCGCTGAAGATAACAATTGCGGCTTGGAAGATCTAAATCTGGCTCAGATGCAAACTGTCGAACCTACAATTAATGATGGTGTGTTCGAGGTTTTGAGTGTTGATAAATCAGTTGCCAGCCGGGTGAGCTATGGCGGAACAGCTCCGGTTCGTGTTCGCGAACAGGTGGAAATTTGGAAAAAACGGATTGCTGGAGATGAGGGATGAGTAGAATAATTGTCCTGATCATAGCAATGACTTTGATGAGTGGGTCTTTGGCCGCGTGCGGAAAGAAAAACGCGCCAGAATACAAAAAGGCTCCCGAGCAAAGCAAATCACTGAAAAAGACTTAAAGAATTTAGGACCTTAACGATGGACCATTTTACCTATCGCGATGGTGAGCTTTTTGCCGAAGATTTGGCCGTTGCCAAGATTGCGGAAAAAGTTGGAACACCTTTCTATTGCTATTCTTCTGCAACGTTGGAACGGCATTTTAAAGTATTCTCCGGCGCATTTGATGGCGTTAATTCACTTGTATGTTTTGCAGTGAAGGCTAACTCAAATCTCGCTGTTATCCGTACTTTGGCCAATCTTGGCGCAGGCGCTGATGTTGTGTCCGAAGGGGAGCTTCGCCGGGCATTGAAAGCAGGGGTACCGCCATCCAAAATCGTGTTTTCCGGTGTCGGCAAAAAGCCGTCAGAAATGGCGTTGGCGCTGGAAGTAGGGATTCATCAATTTAATGTAGAATCTGAACCTGAAGTTAAAGTGCTGTCTGAAGTCGCTAGTCGACTTGGAAAAGTTGCAAAAATTGCCTTTCGGGTGAACCCGGATGTGGATGCAAAAACACATGCGAAAATATCCACTGGGAAGGCTGAAAACAAGTTTGGCGTTCCTTGGCAGGACGTATCTCGCATATACGGGGAAGCCGCTAAACTTCCTGGTATTGAGATCAAGGGCGTTGATGTTCATATCGGATCGCAGCTTACTGACCTTGAGCCGTTTACCAATGCCTTTAACCGTGTGCGTGAGCTGATCATACAATTGCGCAATGAAGGTCATGATATTACTCGCGTCGATTTGGGGGGCGGTCTTGGCATCCCTTATGATGGCAATATGCCACCGAGCCCCGTATCTTACGCTATGGTTGCTTTGGAGAGCTTGGGCAACATGGGATGTCAGTTGATATTCGAGCCGGGCAGACTAATTGTGGGAAATGCCGGAATTTTGGTCTCTGAAGTCCTATATGTGAAACAGGGAGCCGAGCGGAAGTTTGTTATTCTGGATGCGGCCATGAATGACTTGATCCGACCTGCAATGTATGATGGTTATCATCAAATCGATACAGTGGTAGAGCCTGACGAGAATACTGTCTTTGAAGACGCCGATGTGGTTGGTCCTGTTTGTGAGACGGGAGACACCTTTGCAAAACAAAGGCCTTTGCCACCAGTAGAGGCGAAAGACTTGGTGGTTTTCCGAAGTGCTGGTGCGTATGGTGCTGTAATGGCATCCACTTATAATACGCGTCCTTTGGTGCCTGAAGTGATGGTTAAAGGAGATCAATATGCAGTGATCAGGGAACGTCCTTCCTTGGAAGCGCTGCTTGATCTTGATAAGATGCCGAAATGGCTGGATAAAGACTAGGAGCTTTAAAATACTCCAGCCCCTTGCCACGTCAGAGGATAAATGGAGCAACGCAGCAATAATCAGGGTTTCTTGTTAAAGCGTCAGTATTTTCTGGCGGCAACTAACTTGATCCTTGAGCGTCTCTGGAAAGGGACTCTGCTCAGCTTATGTCTTGTCGGGTTATTTTTGACCTTGTCCTGGCTAGGGTTATGGGAGTCCCTAAACCCCTATATACATCTGTTGGCCTTAATCGGTTTTGGGACAGGTATACTTTATAGTTTGTATAAAATTGGGCAGCATTTTGTGCTTCCAAATAGAGACGAGATATTGTCTAGTTTGGAAGCGAAAAATGCTTTTCTCCACCGCCCGTTGCGATCTGCTGCCGCGACGCTCACATCATCAGAGGCAAGTAATAAAATATCCTCCCATCTTTGGCTGTTGCATCAGGGTCGGCAAAAGGAGTTAGCAGGAAAAACCAAGACAGGGTGGCCGCAACTCAATTTGGGTGAGGGGGATAAATATTCTCTTCGTTCTGGCATTATTCTTCTGATGATCACGGGTTATTTTATTGGAGGGGAAGGGCAGGGTTTACAAGCGGCCCTTATTCCTGATTTCTCTAAATCCAACAGCCCTATTGAAGTTGATGTTTGGGCCGCTCCCCCTGAATATACGAAAATGGCGCCTCGCCTTTTGAAGATTGAAAGCAAGGGAGAGGGTGGGGTCCCGACTATTGTCAAATTGCCCTTTGCAAGCCGGCTTATTGCGCGCGTTTCAGGAGGAGGCTTGAGCGAGCCTGCGTTAGTTCAAGACGATGTAAGCCATACCTTTCTTCAAGTTGATCCCAAAAACTACGAACTTGAAATTCAGATTGAGGAAAGTGGAAATATAAGGGTGGAGAATGATGGGGAACTATTGGCACGATGGGATATCGCAGTCATTCCTGATCTTGTGCCTGTAGTCGCGCTTAAATCACTTCCCCAAATAACAGAGCGATCAGCTTTCAGGCTTCATTATTCGGCGAAAGATGATTATGGAGTGGCTGGATTAGTCGCAAAAATTCAAAGAAGGGGTGATGATAACGAGGTTAACCTGAAACTCTCAATGGCTCCCGGATCTAAGGACGTAGAGGGGAAAAGCTATCACGATTTAACAGCTCATCCTTGGGCTGGATTTCTCGTGGAACTTTCCTTGGCTGGTACTGATGCAAAAGGTCAAATTGGGGTAACTGAGCCTACTCCCTTTATACTGCCAGAACGTAACTTCACACATCCCATGGCTAAAGCCATCATTGAGCAAAGAAAAAAACTGGTTGAAGACCCCATGGCCAATAAAAAAGAGGTGATAGTGGCGCTATCAACTTTTGGGTTACTTCCGGCAAGCCTCAATAATGATTTCACAGTAATTCTATCCGTGTCTCTCGCTCGCTCAATCCTTGTTTACGGAAATGAGCGTGGTAGCGTAGATGATGTCATTGGAATTTTATGGGATACGGCTCTTCGTCTTGAAAATGGTGATTTGAGTGCCGCAGAGATTGCTTTGCGAGAGGCTGAACGTGCTTTGATGGAGGCTTTGAATAATGACGCGACAGACGCTGAAATAAAGAGATTGGTCGAAGCGCTTAAAGCTGCCATGGATACGTATTTGCAGGCGCTAGCCCAAAATTCCGAGGGGAGGGAGGTTTCACCAAGTTCACGAAACAAAGAAGGGCAGAGAATTGGACAACAGGAGCTTCAGAAATTATTAGATAAGATCGATCGCTTCGCAAGGTCCGGAGCCAGAGACGCCGCGAGAGAATTGTTAAGCGAGCTTCAGGAAATCCTTGAAAACCTGAAAGCGGCGCGGTCGAACCCACCCTCTGCCGAGATGCAAGCTGGTCAGGAAATGTTGAAACAGTTGGGAGATCTAATGCGCCGGCAACAAAACTTGTTGGATGAGACCTTTCGCCGTTCGAGGGAAGGGGCACAAGATCCCAACCAATCCGAGGCGGATCGGAACCAAGCCATGAAAGTATATCCGGATATGGCAGGTCAGCAAGAGGCACTGCGCCAGATGCTTGGGGACTTGATGGGGGAACTTGGGCTTAAGGGAAAAATACCGGGCAGCCTTGGAAAGGCTGAAAGATCCATGAACGGGGCACGCCAGTCACTAGAACAAGGAGAGGGGCAGATGGCGACTGAAGCTCAAAGCAATGCTCTTGACCAATTACGACAGGCGGCCAAAGGGATCGCTGACAAGATGATGGAAGGCAGTGACGGCGATATGGTCGGGCAAGGCGAGCAGGGCACAGGACGGGATCCTATGGGGCGTCCTTTACCCGGGAATGACGGTCAAGGTGGGAGTTCCGAGAATAATTTCTCTCTTCAGGAAAATGCATTGTCTAGAGCCCGGATAATTCAGGATGAGTTGCGCAGGCGCTTATCTGATCCAGTGCGGAGTGATCTTGAGAAGCAATATCTTCGCCGCCTCATGGAACGTTTTCAATAATCCTCCCCTTGCATGTCGGATATCTTTTGCGTACATCTGAGAAAGTAATTTCAGGAAAATACAGAATGACTATTGATCATCCATTTGCCCAATATGTGAAAGCGCTGGGTAAAGGCCCTAAGATGTGGCGCGACCTCACCTTTGATGAAGCCCGCGATGCTATGAACATGGTGCTTTGCGGTGAAGTGGACCCATTACAACTGGGTGCCTTCTTATTGCTTCTGCGCCGTAAAGGGGAGACTGGAGCCGAGTTCGCCGGAATGGTTGCGGCCGCGCGAGATCAATTTGAGCAAGACAAACCTGAAATTTCTATTGATTTCGACTGGCCCTCATACGCCGATCGCCACCGGCAACAGCCTTGGTTTATTCTGGCGGCAATTTTACTTGCCGATCAAGGACAAAAAGTACTAATGCATGGCATCGCAGGATATAGCGATGGACTAGCTCCAACCCGCCCGGCTCTTGAAATGTTCAATATTCCGCAAGCCAATTCTTTGAAAGAAACAGAAGATCTTTTCGCTGGAAGTAACCTTGTTTATGTAGGGTTAGAGAATTTTTGCCCGTCTGTTCAAGCTCTATTTGAGCTCCGCCCCCTCCTTGGGGTGCGTACCGCTGTAAATACTTTTGGGCGGGATTTAAATCCGCTGAGCGCTCCCAATCAAATGCAAGGTGTGTTTCATCCGCCTTATAAGCCAACCCACCTTGATACGGCGAGGCTGCTGGGTCAGTGCAACAGTATGATCTTTAAGGGTGGCGGGGGAGAAGTTATGCGAAACCCTATGAAACCATCTGAGGTTAGCGCGCTTCTTAATGGCGAAGAGCAGATGTTAAAATGGCCTGCTATGACTGATGAGAAAGGCTATGGCTGGCGAGAGGAAGATCTATCTCCTGCGCAATTGATCCGAATGTGGGAGGGTAAACTAGATCTGCCGGTGCCAGAGCTTGGCATTATCGGAACAGTGTCAATTGCGCTCAAAATGCTGGAACCCGATCTATCGTTTGATGAACTGGACGCGCGGGCGAGCGCGATCTGGCATGCCCGCGATAAATCTCGTTTTAGCTAATAGTGCGGTAGAAATGGTATTCGGATTCTGATGACATTTTTGGCTGATAGGAATAATCGGCCGAATTGAAGTCCTTAATTCCTTCAGTCGTCTCGATTTTATTTTGACTGATAAATCGTGCCATCATACCGCGAGCACGTTTCGCCGAGAAGCCAATGACTTTCGCAACATCCCCTTTAACTTCTTTGAAAACTGGGGTGATAACAGGAAATTTTAAAGATTTGCGTTTGACGGCTTTGAAATACTCGTTTGACGCAACATTGATAAGGGTTGGGTTCTTATGATCGCTTACCTCTTCATTCAGTGCCTTGGCAATGCGATCTCCCCAGAATTCATACAAATTCGCCCCGCGTTTATTGGTTAATTTAATGCCCATTTCCAGGCGATAAGGTTGGATCAAATCCAGGGGG